>ERZ778503.107-NODE-107-length-68185-cov-5.555526_pt1 | contig 68185 bp, 81 predicted proteins | sample MGYA00510047_ERZ778503 | MGnify/ENA primary metagenome ERZ778503 (study PRJEB29527, sample SAMN07138965) | mouse gut metagenome | material: feces | host: mouse | place: China:Nanjing | collected 2016-01-25 ... | reverse complement strand
CCTGGAGATAGAAAGCCGTTCCGACCGAAAGTACACGTTCCGTGCCTATTTCACGACGCTATGCACCATAGGAGGCTTTCAGGTTGTCCGGCATTTCTTCTGCACCAAGAGAATCCACAAAGGACTGGAGCCGGAGTACGAATACTGCGAGGTAGTTCAGAACTGGATAGCCCCCAACGGTAAGGAGGCCATAATGGCTCGCTCTACCATTCCGTTCACTGGTTACTATGACTACTGGAACAGGTACAGTGAATTGTCAATCAAGGTTCGCCGAGGGTACTACTCGATGTATTACTCTCGCTATGATATAGCCAACACAGTTGTCTATCCTCATGTCGGATTGTTGAAGGAGGTCCGGCGCAACGGCATCAAGTCTATGAAAGATTTCGATGGACTGCCCGCCAACAAGCTAATCGCATCGGCTCTCGCTGACAGACAGACTGAATTGCTTATCAAGCATAATCAGAAAGAACTGCTCACGCAAAAGATACGTCTCGGCAACCATCATATCGAAAGCCTCAAACATCCCGAAGCCATCCGCATTGCCTGTCGGCATCGTTACATTGTTGAGGATGCTACCATGTGGCTCGACTACCTCGACCTGCTGGAGCATTTCGGCTTAGACCTCCACAATCCCCACTACGTTTGCCCGCTGAATCTGCACGAAGCCCATGACAGGCTTCTCATCCGCAAGAACAGGGAGGACGCAAGAGCTAAGAGGGAGCGGGACATCAAGGAAGCCCGCAAGTATGAGAAGATGTATAAGAAAGCAAAGTCCGGCTTCTTCGGCATCGTCTTCGGGGATGATAAAATAGTGATCTGTGTCGTTCAGTCCGTAGAAGAAATGGCAATTGAAGGAGAAGAAATGCACCATTGCGTATTTGCCTGTAAGTATTTCAACAAGGCGAAGTCCCTCATCCTCTCGGCAAAGGACAAGGACGGCAACCGCATTGAAACTATTGAGGTCAATCTCGACACGTTTCAGGTGGTCCAGAGCCGAGGTGTCTGCAATAAGAACTCGGCATATCACGACCGCATTTTGAAACTGATGGAAGACAATATGCACCTTATCAGAAAAGCGGCATAAGTTATTTACATTTAGGTTATTATGGGTCAGAAAAGTTTGGCAGTCTGCGTTAATTTTTGTAATTTTGGACTTAGAAAAACAGGTCATCCGACCTCATTGACAAGATGAAAAAGGTGAAGGTCCTCACGGGCACCGACATTCCGTTCTGCACTCCCTCCCATCCCTATTCGATGGTCGTTCAGATCAAGAGAGTGATAGACAGAATCGTTGAAAGCTGGGACGATGAGTTTCAGTACAACTGCAATTCAGTAGATGGAGTAAAGATGTTTGAGCTATACGGCCGCAAGCAGAAAGGTCTGAAAGTTCAGTATTACATCAACGGCAAGCCCTCGACCTTCGCCCAGGTTCTTGAAGATTTTGGTCGGGCGGACGGTTTCTTATCGGAGATAGGATCTCCACAAGACAAATAGACAATGGAAAAGGCAACCGAAATATTCAAAGGTCCGTACACCTCGGACGGCAGCTACATCTACGACAGCACTAATCAGATGTGCCTGATGGTTGGGGGCTGTGAGAACTATCCGGAAGAAATGCTCAATCGGATATGTGAAATCCTCAACCACACGAAGCCGACGAAAGGAAATCCCGGAGTCAGCGCCAAAGACGGCAACATCTACCTCGACGGAGATTTGATACTTGTCGTTAGAGGCTGGGGCTACCTAACCGGGGCCGGATGCTTGAATCTCTCGGCGAAAGAAGCCCGAAAGATACAGGACGAGTTCGCTCAACACGTCGTAAATTGTCTAAGGGGAGAAGCCTAATCCATCACACCAATCTGTCGCAAATAAAGTAACCTAAAGAAGTCATGAAGAAAAAGAAAATCCGGCTTAACATCGTAACGCGGAGCAAGGTCGCTGTCGCGTTCTACTACCTCCAGTTGGCGGTCATGTCGCCCATCCTCATCCCCGCCATGTTGGTGCAAATCATCTCCAGTTACATCATCGAAGTCTGGGGCAATTACAAGAACTGGTATCTCGCCAAAACCCTTCGCTGACGCTATGAACTGGAAGAAACTCACAGAAGCCGATTACTCGGATGACGAAATCAAGGTCCTCCGCATCACTACGAAACATGGTCGGGTAGTTTACGAAACAGGTGTCGCCGATAAAGACGGAGATTTGTGGCACCACTCGGAATCGTCGGCATTCCCATCCCGCTACCTCGGCTCTGTCAAACAGCACAAGGAAGTTTACTTTGTCCCAGTGGACGAAATTCTATTCTAAAGATATATGCAAATGAAAGTTTTAGTCAACCTAATCAAAAGATGGCGCAACCGCCGTAGAAAGACTGAGTGGAGCAACAAGCTCCGTGAGATTAAAGATTCCTTCCAAGTCAAGGAGTTGAACGGCACGCTTTACCTCATGTGCCAGGGTGTTCCCTACAAGGAGGTGCCTCATCTTTTGTCAGCCGAAGAAATTACTGCCCTGCTCGAAGAAGCAAGAGGCGCAATGAAGCATTACCTCATAAGTAAGGACGATGAGCCGACTGAAAAAATCCAGTCCTGCTGAACTGACCCCTCGCAACAGTAAGCCGACGCTGATATGTTCAGGCTACCTCTGCACGAAAGCTATCAGGTGTCGCAGGTTCAAGGATGCGCAGAGATTCTTCAAGGTGCTTGACAAGAATCCTGACTCGGTTCCAAAGAATGTGGTTTTTCAGTCGTCCACCATCAACGACAACGGGAAGTGTGTCTATTTCATTGAAGACCTTTCCGGCTTCGGTTGTAATGACTGAAAAAAGAAAGCAGACCTGCCCTCACGGGTGGATCTGCTTATATGCAAATAAAGTTTAATAACCTAAAGTCGAAGATGGCCACCACGGGGGTGGACTTTGACTATGGAAATTAAAACAATGAGACAAAGTTACAAAATATCAGTGACATGGCAAAGCTGAGGCTTCAAAATCGACGCCAAAATCCAGCCCTGTAAAATGCCCTGAAATCCGATATGATCATTAACGAATAAAATGATAGTATTGTTTACTTGAAATATTGTAGATATGATAAGATTTTGTTAACTTTGCATCACAGTTCAAGATTATGGTAAGGGAAAAGATTAGACAAGCAATCAACGAAAGCGGAATGCCTCACTCCCAGTTCAGCCGGGAACTCGGAATGTGCTCGACAAACTTCAACGCATGGATGAACGGAGCAAGGACGCTGCCGTTCCCATTCTTCATCAAAGCACTCAATATGCTCGGCCTCTCGGTCGGTCCGAAATCGGTAGGCTTCTCTTACATCCCTGCCGATGACCTGCCGGAGATTTTCTATATGCAGATGAGACAGACCGGGATCAAGATTTGCGACATAGCCCGTCAGACTGGCATCGACCCCTCGGTGCTGTCTGCTTTCCTCACTGGTGCCCGAAGGATGTCAACAAATAACATTGAGAAGGCGATGGAGGTGCTTGGGCTCGGCATTGTCAGATGCACAACCTCGACTGTGAGTGCCGTCTGAACCACTTAAAAGGCAAAGTTTAATCCAACAAAATTCCACTATAAAAATGGCAGATGCAAGTAAAGATATGAAAGACGAAGATGCTCGCTACAAGAACATCCCGTTCCCGGTCATTGCCAAGACTTATAAGGCAAATGCTGGCAACCTTGCCTTGACTGCGGAAGCCCTCGGAATTGACCGAAGCACCCTCTGGCAATGGCGCAAGCAGCTCCCCGAACTGGAGAATATGCTTAATGACTATGACGAAAGCCTCGGCGACCTCGCAGAGTCTAAGCTGATGATGGCTATAAATGAAGGCAACCTCACGGCTATCATCTTCTACCTAAAGACGAAGCACAAGGGACGTGGCTACATCGAAGGTCAGGAGATAAAGGCTACCGTCCAGGGAGCCATCAAAGGCATGAGCCAGGAGGAAGCCGCAGAGTTTATCAAGCAACTGGAAAAAGAGTGCTGATATAGCCTATGGTCTATGATGCCGATTACGTATTGAGGAGCTGGATCTTGTCTGACTCACTCCATTTCGCCCGCTATTTCTTCAAGCTGATGAATGGCGGGAAGAAATTTGTTGTCGGCAAACATCACAGAATGATATGCGATAAGCTCAATGACGTGCTGACAGGCAAGACCCGAAGGCTGATAATCAACATTGCCCCTCGTTACTCAAAGTCGGAGCTTGTGTCCCGCGATTTCATCGCAATGGGTCTGGCTATCAACCCGGCTGCAAAGTTCATCCACCTGTCGTATTCGGGAGACCTCGCCCTCGGCAATTCTGTTGCTGTCAAGGACATTGTAAAGTCAGAAGATTACCAACGCCTGTTTGGTGTCGAGATAGCCGTAGGCACTGATACCAAGAGCCAGTGGAACACCACGAAAGGCGGAGGACTGTATGCAACCTCATCCCTCGGACAGGTGACTGGCTTCGGTGCCGGAGCAATCGAGAACGAAGGAGACGAATGGCAATTCGGGGGAGCCATTGTCATTGATGACCCCATCAAGCCCGCAGACGCTCTGTCAGACAACAACAGGGAGGCTGTGAACCTGCACTTCGAGACCACCATCCGAAACCGTGTCAACAGCCGCAATACTCCCATCATCATCATTATGCAAAGGCTCCACGAGCATGACCTTTGTGGCTACCTTATGGAACTGGAGCCGGACGAATGGGAGGTGCTTAGTGTTCCCTGTATCAGTTACAACGAAGACGGCGAGGAAGAAGCCCTATGGCCCTTTAAGCATACCATTGAGGAACTGCACAAGATAGAATCGGCCAATCAATTCGTATTCGACACGCAGTATATGCAGAACCCCAAGCCTCTTGAAGGACTCATGTACTCGAAGCTACGGACGTATGACATCCTTCCTATGGAACAGAGCATCCGTAAGAACTATACTGATACAGCCGACAAAGGCGCCGATTTTTTATGCTCTGTCTGCTACGTTGAAACGCCTTCGGGGATGTATGTTACCGATGTCCTCTACACCGACAAGCCGATGGAATACACGGAAGTCAAGACCGCAGAGATGCTGTTGATCAACGGCACGCAGTTGGTCAAGGTGGAGAGCAACAACGGTGGCGAAGGTTTCGCCCGCAATGTAGAGAAGAACGTCAGGCTGCAAGGCACCCCGGTTGCATTGAAGATGAACTTCACATCCTTTTTCCAAAGTCTGAATAAGAATGTCCGCATATTTTCCCACTCGGCGGAGGTCCAGAACCTCATCCATTTTCCCTCGGACTGGGAGACCCGCTGGCCCCAGTTTGCGCAGGCTGTCAAAGGATACCGAAAAGTCGGGCGCAATGCTCACGATGATGCTCCCGATGTGCTGACTGGCATGGTGGAGAACTTCACACCAGTAGTTACGTCAGGTGTAACTGGTCATGTTCATAAGTTCAGGAACGCCCGCTAACTGACCGCTGATGTTCATTACTTCTCATAAGTATGTTGATGTCAAGAGATTATTAAATTAGTAATTTTGAAATATGAAAAAGAACAGACGTAGAAACAGTAAGAAGGCGAAGCTCACCACCTATGGCGAGTTTCTTATCTTGTTGCCTCTATGTCATAAAGACCACCAGGAGGAACTGCTCAATCAGTTGAAGGAGGCGAAGCGCCCGGCTTTCATCCTCGGCAAGGAGGTGCCGGAAACCCTCAATACCATCACTTACGGACAGCTCGACGATTTCAGCCGCATCGACCATGAGAAGGAAGACCCGGCTGTCAAGGTATTTTCCATCCTTATGGGACTGGAGCCGGAGCAAGTCTACCAGTTGAATGTGTTCGATGTATTCGGTGTGATCAACTTTGTCAGAGCCGAGCTGGACCGCATTAACAAGCTGTTTGCCTCAATCAAGGTAACTCACTCTCCCGAAGAAATAGCCGCCGGGGTCGAAGACCTCAACTTCGGCACCTTCGGGGTGATTGACTGGTATGCCAAACGAATGGGCATCACCAATCAGGATGAGGTTTACAGTGTCGCTTGGATTCGCATCTACACTTGCATGAAGAACGACAATGAGAAGTCTGAATATGAGCAGAGGTTAAACAAGCAGTACGCAGAAAAGGCAAAACGGAAAAGGTAATGGAAGAACGCAACCCTACATACGACAAGGAAGGTCGCCTCGGCACGGTTGAGGCGAAGGTTCGGAAGGTAGTCGAATCCCTCGGCGAGGATGTCGGCTATCAGTTTTGTAACTGGGCGCAGGCGAATGTCGCCCTTGACAAGGTAGAGAAGCCCACCATCATCTATGTTCTGCCGCCCTCCGGCTCGTTTCACTTCAAATGGAATGAGGTGCTTGACCGCCCCAATGCACAGATAGCCTTTGTCAGCCCGACTGACTTTGACTTCGATGGAGCTGAGAATGACGGCATAGTGGAGGCGATGAAACGCCTCTGCATCCGATTCGTCCGCGCTGTCAATGAGAGCAGCTACTTTTCGGAGCTTGAAGATGACATCCCTTATCAGGTGCTGTATGACCACCTCGACGAGAATGTTACTGGTGTAGTCATTAGTCCTACGCTTGTTGAGGAGGCTGGTGTCAACCTCTGCAATGACCCGGAGCGACTGGAGGTTGATTGATTTTTTCGATGTATTGTCTATACGATTATGGAACAGATTCAAGAAATAATCAAGCGGCATCTCGAAAATGTCAAGGCGAAGGTAGCTAATCAGATGGCTGCGAACAATCGCAATGCCAGTGGTCGGTCTGTCTCATCCCTCACGGTGGAGGTTACTGGCAATATCGGGACGCTGTGGGGCTCGAAGTCCTTCCTTGCTATGGAACGTGGTCGCAAAGGCGGCAAGGTCCCCAAAGGCTTTGTCGGTATCATCCGGCAGTGGATCATAGACAAGGGTATCTCGGTGGCTCCCATCCCTGCCAAAACAAACCGGGCAATCCTCTCGCCGGAGGAACGTGGTATTCGCTCGATGGCTGGTGCCATAGCCCATAAGATTATGAAAGAAGGGACCCGCCTGTATAGAGATAGCGGGTATAATGATATATACACAACGGCTGTGAACGAAGAACTGGAGCTTCTTGCAATGGAATGTATGGAGGTTCAGGCTCAGAGTTTAGCCAAGATAAACAGCAATGAAGTTGTATGAGACAGACGACATTCAAAATACTCAACCAAGACTCGGTAGCCACATATCCCGATGAGATGTGCTTTGCCTTCAATCCCAACTTCATTGAGATTGAAAGCGCATGGCCCTCCGGGGTGTTTACTGTTACCGTGGAGAAAATCTCCGGCATCGAATCTGTTGCTGCTCAAAGCATCAAGGTCTCGTTCTACAAGGGTAAGTGTAAGATATATCTCTCACGCCTCTTTGAACTGATGTTCGATGACCCAAGAAACACCCGGTGTATTGAGGTGTCAGTGAAAGTCAACATCGGCACAATGCAGATGTTCCAGTTTACCACTCTTGTAATCTGGGGGAACATCGCAATCGGCGAAAGGTTCGGCAATCTCGGCGTGTATAGTTACGAGGATAACCGCCATGCCTTTGAGCGCAACCTCATTTGGTTCAGAAAGTTCCCGTTTTCGGTATCCCTGTTCCGATACAACAGGGAAGTTGAGTTTTTCGGGCGGTCAGATAATAACATGTACGGAAATAACCCCATCTATCAGGATGCAAAGGTGTGCTTCTTTGAGAAGATTGAAAAGTTGGCACCCTCACTCCCGACATTGCTCACGACAACTGTTCAGTTGCCCTTCCAGGTCGTTTACTATGCTGTTGCGAAACGCTTCGTTGTTCTGAAAGATGGAAAGTATTATTCCAATTGGCAGGGCGACGCAGAAGAACACTGGGGAGATACGGCAGACTACTGTGATAACAGCAATGAGAAGAAGCCTCTCGCCAATGTAACATACCTGTTGGAGACCGATAGAGGATATGCCCGTTACCGTTTCATGAATGATGAACTGGTGTACTGCGGTATGTTCTCTGACCTCGGCTTCGAGGACATCCCACCAGCCAGTGTATTCCCCAATGCACAGAAGTCTGCCACGATCAAGTATAAGATTTCAGAGGAAGATAGGATGATGTCGGTGTTCGACAGGACCTTTGACTACACATTCTTTCAGACTGGAGAGAATGTAGCTCTTGTCAATCTTCAAATCAGCAATGAGACCGCCGGACACTACCTCCGATGGGTTGACCGCCACGGCAATCTCCAATACTTTCTGTTCAAGAAAGGAGACCAACAGTATAAGAACAAGCTCGGCTCCAATAAGGTGTCGCAGGATGATGATATCAACGGACTGTACTTCGCCAATGTCATGAGGACCATGAATATTGAATGTAGCATTACTCACAAGTGCTGTGCGGTCAATCTTCCGTCTGATATTTTTGACTATGTTGTTACCATCATCACATCGCCGATAGTTGACCTGTATTGTGGCAAGGACGGCGCTGGCAATGAGATATGGCTCCCAGTCAACATTCAGCAGAATACTGTCAAGTATAGCCCCAAGAAAATCCTCAACAATCTGGAGTTTTCGTTTGCTATTCCGGATGTTAACGCTCAATCCTTGTAAGCCATGTACGAAGAACTATACATCATAGACAACGGCAAGAGATTGAAGGTTGACCTCGCCACACCGAGCGGAATAACCCTCAACTTCAAAAGCAACATCTTTGGCGACCTGTCAAAGATTACTTGTTCATATACCTACACGTTCAAGTTGCCTCTGACTGCCAACAATCGTAGAGTCTTCGACAACGCCGATGACATTCGCTGTGTCTCCAACAAGATACGCCGGAGATTGAAAGCAGAGTACATTCAGAACGGCATCCCACTTTTCAAAAATGCCAATCTCTACATCGAAAGTACGGAGAGCAACTTCAATGCTGTTATGACGTGGGGCGTCATTGATGGCTTTCAGACGTTGAAGGATGATGATATGTCTATCCGCAAACTGGAATTGTCTGCACATCCCACCTTTGGACCTTGCAACGCAAAGATAGCCGAGTATAAGAACACCTCTGATTATGTGAAGCCTCTGTATAACGCAGGGTTGAAGTACGTTACTGATACTGGGCATAAGGATGTGTACGATACTCATTCCTTTTTCCCACTCCCGGCAATTCCAGTCTTTAGGCTGCTCCAGTTGATTAACACCAAGTATGGCACGAAATTCAATTTTGGGTCTGCATACACCTATGGAGATGCAACCACGAACCATGACATAATCAGTTTTGGCGTTGTGCCTTGTGTCAATGTTGACCAAAAGCAAGAAGAAGCCGCTGAAGAAATTAAGTGGGCGACTTATCTCGGAAGCTATATGAGAGGCACGTTGTTTGGTGTTGATTATGTTTTAGGAGGTCCTACCAATCATCCCGCCGCCCCGGAAGGAGCCGGGTACCAAATCATAAAAGACTCATCCAACTTCGCCGTTGGTATAAAGATTCTCAGCTCATCAAGCACGAAGCTTGAAGTTGATGGCTGCATTTATGCCAAGTTTACCCACGAGCCTAATCAGTACAATGGTCAGGGGCGCGTCGAGATGGGTGCCCCGGATACATCAGGTATCACTCCAAAGCTGGCGTTCTACTATACCACCAACGGCACGTCTGCTGTGTCTGTCGGCTCTGTTGACGGCAAGTTCTCTTGGGATAATGATTGGTGTTGGAAGTTCGACTTCTCTAAAGATCGTGGCAAGGACAGGGTGTCAATAGAGGTGCCTCCAAACGCTACCATCTTCATGGCTATAGATGCAGAGGCTAACGCATTGCAGATGTCAAGCAATACCATCTGGAAGCTCGTTACATTCTATCCATCTGTTGACGCAGACAGCATCCAATGGGGGGAGTTTGAAGATAACGCAGGCTCATTCACTTTTGACCTTATGAGCAACCTCCCTGATATAAGTTGTATGACCTTTGTAAAGGCTCTGTTCTTTATGATTGGTGCTTTTCCGACCTTCAATGCCAATGGTGACATCATCCCTATGTACTACAATGAACTGCGAGATAGCATTGTTTCAGGTAACGCATTAGACTGGAGTGCAAAGGCTACTACTGATGTTGCCGCCCTTCCGAACAAGACCACATATAGTGTCAGTGGGTTTGGTCAGCGCAATTACTATTTGATGAAGAATGATAATTTAGATGACAATTCCAGTGAGGATGAGAACGATGTGTATGAGCCCGGCATCGGTATGGTCCTTGTAAAGAATGAAGTCATTGAAAGGAACAAGACAATAATTCAGGTTCCGTTCAATGCCCCATACATCAAGAACAAGAAAGCCCCAACGTTGCCGACTGGTAACACGATGAAGTTCTGGTATTATGAGAACGATGAGGTCAAGACCAAAGAAGCCAAGCCCTGTTTAGGTATTATAAAGCCCTTCCCGCAGACAACTGACGGTTCGCCTACGGGAATTGTTTGGATGGGTATGTATGTATGGAATGATTTTCCGAAAATCAATACAGACCCCTCATATTCGTACCTCGCAAGGATTATGGATAACCCCATCCTCATCACGGAGAATCTGATGCTGAATGAACATGATCTCCGGGATATTGATTACTCCCGACCAGTGTACCTCTCCAAGTATGGAGCCTACTTTGCTATTGTGTCAATCTCTCGTGATAGCAAAGGAATATGTAAGTGTGAACTTCTCAAACTCCCCGAAGAAGAATAAGATATGGCAGACGACGTAACAACCAAGATACTCCAAATCCAAGTGGATTATGGGGATGCTGTGAAACAGATTGCAGAATGGCAGGCAAAGATTGATGCTGTTCGTAAACAGCAGAAAGGTTTGAAAGAAGACCTCAAGGAAGGTCGCATCTCTCAGGAAGAATACCGGCGGAGCATTCAGGCTGGCAACCTTGCCATGAGCCAGATGAAGGACGCCATGAACACAGTCAGCAAGGCAGTCAAGAATCAGCTCAAATCGCAGGCAGAGCAGGAAGGCTCCCTCGTTCAGCTTCGCGCAGAAATCAGCAACCTCAACGCAGAGTACGACCGACTGAGCCGTGCCGAGCGTGAGAGTGCCAAAGGCGATGAGTTGAAAGACAAGATAAACCGTCTGACCACAGAATTGAAAGGTGCAGAGGAAGGCACGCAACGCTTCTACCGCAATGTCGGCAACTACAAGTCTGCACTGCTCGGTGCCGGAGTTTCAACATCATCCCTCTGTGATGCACTCGCAAAGGAATGTAAGACCGCAGAAGAAGCCGAGAAAGCCAATGAGGTGTTGAAGAAAGCCGTCGCTGCCATCGACCCTTCGTCTGTCGGTGCCTCCGAATCCATTGCCCTTCTTACCAAGAAGATTGAGGAGAACGAAAAGGTAATCAAGGACCACGCCGATAGCGTTGCTGAATCGCAGAGCAGGAGCGAAGGGCTGGTTGATACCCTGTCCGACCTCACAGGCGTTAACCTCAACCTCGGTAACTCGCTCAACAACCTCTCCAAGAACAGCGCAGGCTCCGTGATGGAAGGTCTGACCGTCAAGGCAAAGGCTCTTTGGTCCACGCTGACAGGACTGCTTGCCAATCCTATGGTGCTGACCTTCCTCGGAATTGCCGGGGTAGGCATGGCTGTCAAGTGGTGGTACGACTACAACAAAGGACTGGAAGAAGCAAGCCGACTGACACAGCAGTTGACCGGACTTTCCGGCGATGAGATGAAAGCCTTCCGTAACGAGGTGCAAGGTGTTGCTGACTCATTCGGTGTTGACTTTCAGGAAGTTCTCGAATCTGCCAACACCCTGTCGCAGCAGTTCGGCATTTCGGTTCAGGAAGCACTTGGGTATGTCAAGGATGGTTTCGTCAGTGGTGCCAACGCCACTGGGCAGTTTACCGATATAGTGAAGGAGTACCCTGCATACTTCAAGGAAGCAGGACTTTCTGCAAGCCAGTTCATCTCCATCACAGCCCAGTCGAGCAAGATGGGTATTGTTTCCGACAAGGCGGTAGATACAATCAAGGAAGCCAACATCAGGCTCCGCGAAATGTCAACCGCCACAGCCGAAGCATTGGACGGTATCGGCATCAGTTCCGCAGAAATGCAGAAGAAGCTCCAGGATGGCTCGATGACCACATTTGAGGCGATGCAACAGGTCAGCGCAAAGCTCAATGAGATGGCTGACAACAGTCCTGCCACAGCAGCCGCCATATCGGACATCTTCGGTGGTCCCGGTGAGGACGCAGGTCTTCAGTACCTCCGCACCCTCAAAGACATTGAAACCGACCTCGATGTTACCAAAGAAAAAGCCGGAGACCTCGCAAGAGTACAGGAGGAACAGATGAACAGCCAGATAGAACTGGATAACACGCTGGCTTCTCTGTTCGATGCCACTGGCGGCTCCTTTGAGGAGATGACCGCCACTGCAAAGACGTGGGTCAACAACGGCATTGTAGCCATGATTAAAGGCTGTGTTGAACTCGTCAACTGGTTCATCGACCTATACAACAATTCGATGGTTGTAAGGGCCGGAGTCGCATCTATCGCCATCCAGTTCAAGACGGCATGGTCCATCATCAAGAATGTCTGCATCATGCTTGTGGATGAAATCATGGGTCTCGGCAAAATCATCAAGGGTGTCCTCACTCTCAGTTGGGACGATGTAAAAGCCGGATGGGATCAGTTCCGCAAAGCATCAGTCAATGCTGTCAAGAATGTAGTCAACGATACAGTCGATGTCTACCAGGAGGCGTGGTCTGAAATCAAGGACGGACAGATAGAACACGTCAAGCTCGATGTCAACTCGGTAGCCAGCACAGGGGCCGACGGTGCTGGTGTAGGGGGTAGTGGCAGCGGGGGAGGAAAAGGAAAGAACCCTGGTAAGACCAAGACCAAAGGAAGCAAGTCCGGCAAGAGTGGCAAGGACTCTGCCGCAGAAGCCGCCAAAGAAGAAGCACAACTCCTTCGCAAAGCCGAAGATGAGTTGTTGAAAATTACGATGGAGTCTATTGAGACCCGCCGTAAAAAGGTTGAGCTTTCCTACAAACGTCAGATTGAAGATTATCAGAAAAAGCTCGCAGAAGACAAGAATCTTACGGAGAAGTCGCGCGAGGCAATACTATCCATCATTGACTCACTCCAGAAGCAACAGGAGCAGGCACTCGCCAAGTTTGATGCCGAGGAAATCAAGAAAGAGATTGAGCATAAGGAAAAACTCAATCAGTTAAAGCTCGAAGCCATTAAAGAAGGCACCGACCAAGAATTTGAACTTCGCCGTCAGAGCCTCGACAATCAGCAAGCCATAGCAGAACAGGAAGCCATTCTCGCCTATGACAATGAGGTTGAGAAGCAGGAGGCTCTGAAAGCCATTCGTGAAAGATATGACAACGAGAGAACCGCCCTCGATGAGGAACAGGCACAGGCGAAGATTGACCGTCAGAAGCAGGAACTTGAAAACGAGATAGCCGAGCTTGAATATGCTCAATCCGAAAGAGAACTCCGTCAGATGGAAGGCTATCAGATGGACGAGCAGCACTATCAGGAATGGAGGCAGAGAGGTCTCGAAGAAATGGACGCACACCAGGCGGAGCTTCTTACCAAACAGGAGGAAGCAGCAGCCGCAGAACTGGAGGCGCTGATTGCCCGTGGTCAACTCTCCACACAGACCACCGAGAAATTTGAAGCCGAGGTCATAGCTGCAAAGCAAAAGTCTGCCGAAGCTCAGAAGAATACCAACGATGTCATCATTAAGAACGAGCAGGCAAAGGCTCAGGCGATGAAAGCCATCACTGGCGGTCTGACCCAGTTGCTCGATACTCTCGGTGAAAGCAATTCTGCATTTGCTAAGATGTCGAAAATCATCACCCTCGCCCAGATTGCGATTGATACTGGTAAGGCACTCTCCGCAGGTATCGCTTCTGCCTCATCTATGCCGTTCCCTGCCAACCTCGCCGCTATCGCCACCACGGTAGCCACAATTCTTGCCAATGTTGCCACAGCAATCTCCACCGTGAAGTCTGCCAAGTTCGCCACTGGTGGTAAGGTTACAGGTCCCGGCACTGGTACCTCGGACAGCATACCCGCAATGCTCTCCAACGGGGAGTTTGTAATGACAGCAGCCGCCACTCGTATGTTTGAGCCGTTATTGATGACGATGAACAATATTGGCAAGGGCGTACCGATGCAGGTGATGAACTCGTCGCAGACCTTCAATCAGGCAGAGATGCTGACGGACTCCTTTGAATCCGCCGCCCGTGAGATAAAGCCAGTTGTTTCCGTTGTCGAAATAACCGAGGCGCAGGACCGAGTAGAGATGATAGAGAACCTTGACACATACTAACCAGCCATGACGAATTATGAATTACTGATAATGAACCGTAGTATGGTTGAGGTACTGCTCGCCAACCATATTAACATCAACGACGTTCAGAACCTCCAAATCTATGAGCAGTTCATGGAAATGAAAAAGCAAGGACACAAAGTGACTTACATTACAGTGTTCCTTGCTCACAAGTATGGAATGACGGACAGAGGCATTTACAAAATCATAAAGCGTCTGAGCCGTTCTGTGTCTGTCAACCAGCAGTCACTACAAGAGGATGACCAAATGCCTTGATGGTGTCGTCGCTGTCCCTGCCGGACACAGCCTTCCCCATAGCCAGTTCAATCCTGTCGAGCAGTCTGATTGCCCGGTCAATGATGAAGCCGTCGAAGTCGTCGGCTTTCAGGAGATCATAGTCAACCTTGTGGGATGAGATAGCCGCCCTCATCTGGTCTTGTGTAAGGCCCTTGTTGGCCATCGTACCTATGTATTCGCTTGGCGCACGTCCACCGATTGAACGGTTGGTACTTGCGTATATTGGTGTCTTGTTTACCACCGAGTTCCATTTTGTTGAATCATACCCCTGCTGTTCGCAGTAGTTCTGGGGGAAGATATGATGGATGTCGGTGCTTTCATCAAGGTAGGTCGCAATATCCATCTTATCGGCACTCATAAAGTCAAGCGGAGAATCCTGCAAGATAAGCGCCATAACGCCCTTGTAAGCCGCAGAGTTTCGTGTCTGCATAGAAAGTAACCTTCGGGGTTGGAAGCTCGCTCTGACGACCGTCTCCGGCTGTTCTCCGCCATTTATTTGGTTGAACACATCCACGATGTCGGAAGCATAGCGGGTCTCGTTTGCACCACCATACAACTCGCCGAAGACACCGCACCAGTACCAATGTGCAAGGATGTCCTTGTTCGTCTGTATTTGTAGGTTGATTCCGGCAATCTCAGCATAGGCGAAGATGGCAGCCAGAGGTACCAACTGGGAAGTATATGGAAGGTTTTGAGCAGTAAACACGCCTTGATTGATAAGGAAGCTCGCCGCCTTGATGAATCCCGACACAAGATAATCCCGGTTTGCTTTGTAGTCATCGAGAACCATCTTCAACACATCTCGCTTCTTGCAGGAGACAGCAGCCGTCCTGTTCAGTGACTCACGATAACTGATGAGCAGAGCCATCGCTGTAAGGAAGTTGGTGTTCTCCACCACTCGGAGTATGTCGGCCTGTTTGGTCGCCTTGAATCTCGCCTGAATATCATCCCAATCATCACGCAGGTTAAACTCGTCAGCCGCAAAGGTTGCAGTTACCAACTCGAAGACCGTCAGTTTCACGCCGCCAGTATTGACGTTCTCGAAAATCTGACAGACAGCCTCCTTTGAGGTGTCCTTCGTCACGTTGATGATAGGGATTTTGTAAGACTGGATTTTCTGTAAGACCTGTTTGTTGAACTCCTTGAAAAGTTTTCGGATTGACTGGTCGCCCTCATAGTAGTCGTTCAGTTCCAGCATCCAATCGGAGGAAGCCGACAGGTCAAGCGCAATGTTCAGAGGGTACATCAACTCCTTAAACTCGTTTTCCCTTGTAGAGAGGTCAAGTATCACAGTCCTGCCGATGTCCTCGGTCAGTTGCTTCTTCTCGTTGATTGAGATGACTGCATCCAGTCTGTCCGCTGTCTGATCAAGAGCCTTTCGGATGTCGAGGTAGTAGTGGCGCAGTATCACCTTGTCTTTGTTGGTAGCCGGGCGGGTAGCCACAGGCTCCGCAGTCTTGAACACCTGGTATAAGGTTGTCAGGCGTTGCTGTCCGTCCAGCACAAGGAAATCGGGGTCGTTGAGGTTGGTCGCAGTAACTCCTTCAAGAGGACGGTACTTGAACCGCACACTGCTGTTGCCTGTCTGGAGGAACATAGCCGCACCCATAGGGAAGCCGGACGAAATGCTCTCTATCAGTTTGCAGATTTTACCATCATCCCACACCCAACTACGCTGAAAATCTGGGAGCTGTGCCTTTCCGTTGCCTACCCAAGTCAGCAGTTCCGAAAGGTCATGGTCAACTGAATGGACTGCCATAATCAGAAGTCGTCAGTGAAGCTGCCCTTCTTGTCGGTCTGCACAGCCTCGGTTAGTATGTTGTATTCTTTCGTCAGGAAGCCGGAGATTTTGTCCTTCTTCCATTCCTTCTCATAGTTGGTGTCGCCATTCAGCTCAATCCTAATCTTTGCAATGCCGGAGAGAAGCTGCTGAATCTGTTCAGGTGTCAGGGCATAGGCGGCATGGATAGTGAAAGTCTTGACGATGATGCCGCTGACATTCTTCACGTCGCCGATGTTGTCGGAGAGTGTCTTGTTTGAATACTCTGTCAAGGTCAGCACGTCGCCGCTGGTTGTCTTGACAAGCATCCTTGCCCCTGCCGGAGCAGAAATCGGCTCACTGGAAGCCAGTGTCGCATCAAGGAAATACTGGACTGCACCATCTTTTACGGAGGCGGACAGACCAAGTGAAAGGACCAACTTATCGGACATACTTCGGAATGGTTTTGACTCACAGGAAATCAGTCGTAGCCCGGTGTCCGTTACCCGGTCATCAACTATTTTCTGTGCTGACGCTGAAAGTGTCACAAGCATCAATGCCAAAAAGTAAATAACTTTTCTCATTGTAAGGAGTTGTTTTGTTGTTTATCTTTGTTCTTATCACAAAGGACAACAAAAGGCGTGGATTACTTGTAGAAGCCTCGGTATCGCCAAACACCGCTTCACAGCACAAGTAAGCCCACGCCGTGTGCGTAGGCATTACCTTGTAGCGCTGTGAAAGGTTAAAAATTGGCGATTTTAGGCTTTCAGCATACAAGCTAACGCTTTCGTTATTCCTCTATGTCCGGTCTTGCAGCGGTCAAAGGCTACCAAACCAAGTGCAAAGATAGTCAAAAATAGCGGATTTAAGGAGATTTCACACGGGAAATATTGTGTATATGATTAGTCGCCTCGCGCCCGATGTAGCGAAATTCTTGCAAAATAAAGTTTAACGCAGTGAAAATAAAGAAGTTATGATTTTCGCATATCATTTTTCTTGATTAACTTTACAGAGTCAAAAATCACAAACTTTGATAATGTCTTAAATCAAGAAGGTATGTATATATCGAATGCAATCCAGGAGCCGGGGATGAAGAAGTTCTACTCATCCGAGTTCGGTTTCCTGCACGCCATCGTAGCCGATGGTAGGCTGTGGTTCAACATGACCGACCTTTGCAATGCCCTCCGTATGGCTCTGCGGGATGCAAAGAACGAGTGTGAACTTGCCAACTGTGAAGTCAGAGAATACAATGTCCGCAGAGCCAAGTTCACGAGCTGTAACTGCTATGTTAACGAAGACGGGATGCACACCATCATCGTCGAAAGCCGGAAGACTCGGGCAAACGCTTACCGCCAGTGGATAGAGGCTGTTGTCTGCTTCTCCCTCCGAAACCCCAAAAAGTCGCTCGCCCTACATGAGCTGGATCTCACAGGCAGGGAAACATCCTGGGAGGTCAGGAAAGCCTACATGAATCAGGCGAAAGCCAACGAAGCACTTGCCAAAGCACTGGTCGAGAAGTTCGTCAGGGAAGCCACCGCAGAAGAACAGAAACGCTGCAGTAACACATCCAAAGCAAAGAAATCCTCCAAAGCCAAGAAAGCATCTGGGAGCAAAGCTACATCATCATCCAAGTCGGCGCCCAAAAAGGCGAAGACCATTCAGCAGAAGCCCTTCATCCCACTGGACGGACACATGACGGTGGAGGAGTTCTTCAGGAACGAGATACCTTACGACGAGTTCTGCTACTACCTCGATGGTCTGCTTGCCGATGCGCAGGCTCACATCGTCCTGCTCGACAAGAAAAGCCAGTGGGCGGCACAGCACAGAATCAATGTCGTCAGTGTCTTTGAGAAGATGTTGAAAGCCAACGCCGGAAACATCAAGTATGAGCCGAAGGTCGCCTGTTTCTGATGGTTTGTAAACAAAAGTTAAACTTGAAACTTTCTCCCAAAAGCTCTGCATTTTAATGAGTTATGGTTTTCGTATTCCTAACTTATTGATTAACTTTACAGTAGAAAAATAGAACAATAACCTCTAAAGTCAAAGAAGATGAACAAGAAAATTGTAAAAGCATTATTCTCCTATGCTGTAAGCAAGGAAAAGATACGTCCACTGATGCAGGGCGTACACTTCGAGGAGGACGTATGTGTTGCTTCTGACACTTATGTGTTAGTTGTGTACAAAGCATCTAACCCGGCACTCGCCGGCACCACTAAGCTCGAAGATGGCACGGACATCAAAGGAACGTACCCTGCCTTCAAGAGAGTAATCCCCAAGAAATCAGGTAAGCCAGTCAACTACAACTGGAGCCAAGTGTATCGGGCAATCAAGTGGTTCAAGAAACAGGAAGGCTACAATCCCAATGACAAACTCGTTGTCAATGATTGTCACATTGCAATGTCAACCTTGCTCAATGCTCTCGAAGTGTTCAACGCCGCCGGAGACCTCGGCTGCATGAAAGTCTCGACGATAGACCCGTCCCGTCCGATTCTACTTGAATCCGAACAGCTCACAGCCATTGTGATGCCATGTAAGTCTGAGCCGGAGATGGTTGACCTCGAAAGACAGGACTGCGAAAGTGTGGTAGTTTCCTATGCTAACCTCATTAACACCTACGCAATAGAGAGTGCAAAGCCCAAAGAAGCCAAAGTCGAAATGGCTTGGCTGTAATCCCAAGACTGGAAATTAAAACAAGAATATGCAAGTAAATGAAATCAAGCTTTCAGAGATAGCTACGAGCGCTCTGAATCCACGCAAGACATTCGACGAGACAGAGTTGAAGGAACTTGCACAAAGTATCGAAGCCAACGGACTGATTCAGCCTGTAACTGTCCGCAAAATCAATGGCGAAGACGGCAAGAAGTATGAAATCGTATGTGGCGAGCGCCGCTTCCGGGCAGTTACCCTGCTCGGCAAGGAAACCATACAAGCCGTAGTGAAGGACCTCGATGACAAGCAGGCATTCGCCTGTATGGTCATTGAAAACCTCCAACGCAAGGACATCGACCCGATGGAAGAAGCACAGGCGTTGAAGTATCTCTACAACAAGGGAGCCGTTTCGGTCAAGGAGATAGCGAAGATGCTCGGCAAGAGCCAGAGTTTCGTTGTCAACCGTATTCAGTTGAACAACATCATCCCGGAGTTCGTCGCCTTCCTCAGAGAAGGAGTATTGAACCTCGTGCATCTCCAAGTAATCAGCAATCTCCGCAAGGATCAGCAGAAGATGTTACTGGAACTTCGCTTTCAGTCCTCGCAGATGGAACGCTGGGAGAGCAAGACACCGAAGATTGAGACGCTGAAAGCATGGATAGATGAAAGCGTCATGGGTCTGCTGTCCTCTGCACACTTCGACCCCGACGATGAGACCTACTCCACCTGCAAGGAGAAGACAGGGTGTCAGTCCTGCAAGGGATGTAAGTTCTGCACCGCCACATTCCCGACACGTTTCAAGGAGACCGACAATCCCCGGTGTATGAATATCGAGCTGTATCGGCTCAAAAATCAGGAGGCAGTTCTGCGTAAGGCAAAAGAATCTGGTCTGCCGTTAGTCTATGCCGGGAGCAAGGAAGACAACGCCACCATCATCTCTGCCGCCAACGCAATGTTGCTGTATCCCCAGCCGCTCGGAAGCCGTGAATACCTCGTAGTGCCGGAGCCGCCTGTCAGGGAGAACTTCTCCGATGAAGAAAAGTACAACATCCGTTACCAGTCCTACGAAAGAGTCAGGGGTGTATTCGACGACAACATCAAGGCTGGTATGGTTGTCGAAGTCTTTGAGGTGTCCTTCCACGGCAACCTCAGTGGAGAAGTCAAGTATCTCTACAATGTCAATACTGACGAGAACGGAGATGCAGACAGAGTTCAGGAGGCACAGGCAAACCGCCTTACTGAAATACGCACCCAGCTCCGCACGGTCGAGGAAAAGAAACAGGAAGACCGAGTTGAACGCCAACGTGCCTTCATCGAAGGCTCCACATCATTCTCGGAGAAACCCGGCGCCGTCGATGAGGTCGAAGAAAATGTGTTCCTCGCCCTGCTTGCAAGCAGTCTGCCCGCCACATTCCGCAAGAACATCGGTCTCGACCTTGAATCATCCAAAGACATGAGCCAGTCCTTCGAGAAGGTCAGCACTCACAAGGCTGTAATCATGCGTGAGTTCATCCGCACGATGCTTTCCGACAAGAAGGTCTGCTACTCGCAGGGGTTCGCCAATCTGCTCGACATCACAATGAATCATACCTATGCCGAAGATGTCGCTGTCATAGACAAGGACCTCGCCGCAGAGTATGAGAAGAAGTGCGAGACCTACGAGAAGACCATCTCGGAACTGGAAGCCGCACTCAAAGAAGCGCAGTCCAAATCCCAAGCCGCCGAGGAAGCCACAGAAATGCCCGCAGAGGACACGGCAGAGGTTCCGGCGGACGAATCCTCATCCAACACAAAGAACGAGCCGCAGGAAGCCTCTAATGAAGCCACAGAGGGTAATGGCGGCGAGACTGAACAGTCGGAACAGAAAGAAGCGTAACCAATCGGAGTTGTCAGCCCGGACATTTGTCTATGGCTGACAGCTCCACATCATTCCACAAATAACGTAAAATAAGAAAACCTTATGAAGCTACTATTTTTCGACTTGGAGACCACTGGCACGCAAGCCGACAAGCACGGCATCCATCAGTTGTCCGGCAGTATCGTAATCAACGGCGAAGTGAAGGAGAAATTCGACCTCCGCGTCCAGCCTCATCCCGGAGCCGTCATAGAGCAGGGCGCACTCGACGTTGCCGGAGTAACACAGGAGCAGATAATGGCGTACCCTCCAATGCGCGAAGTGTACGAAAAGTTCATCAATATGCTGTCAAAGTATGTTGACCGCTACGACCGCTACGACAAGTTCTTTCTCGTCGGCTACAACAACGCCTCCTTCGACAATCAGTTCCTCCGTGCCTGGTTCGGACACAACGCGGACAAGTATTTCGGCTCATGGTTCTGGGTGAACAGCATCGACGTTATGGTAATGGCAACCCTATACCTCGCCGACCGTCGCAGTCAGATGGTCAACTTCAAGCAAGGCACCGTAGCCAAGACCCTCGGCATCACTGTCGAAGATGACAAGCTCCACGATGCCCTCTATGACACCGACATCTGCAAGGCAATCTACGATATAGTCTGTGCCAAATACTGATACCGCCATGAAGTTCGTACAAATTCACACCCTCGCGGTCGATGAGAAGACCGCAGAGGTTACAATCAAAGGTCCGACCTCCCCGATGCTCGCAGCGCAGGCCGTAACCAAGAGCGACGATTTCAAGAAGATTCCGATGACCGGACTCTATGAACTTGAAACCGAAGACAAGGAGTTGTTCACTACCATGCTCCACGCCGACATAGACCCGCGCCGAATCCCCATCTACTGCATAGAGCTTATGTTCAAGCACTACGTCGTCATAGGCGACCTCGGCACCGACACGCTCCCCATCCTCATAGACCTCGGCGACAGTATTCCCACAGTTGCCCCGGTGTATCAGGAATTTCCCTGGATTAAGGTTCCGGCAGTGGATGATATTGTCGCCGCACTCAAAGATGTTGACTCATTCAAGAATCGGGAGACCTACCGCAAACTGGTAGATGGTGTCTGCGACAAGTGGTTCCTCCATAGAGGGCGGGGCAAGATTATGATTGCCCGCAAAGCAAAGGATATTGATGTTACCCGATGGTGGTACCATCTGAAACCCGGTCAAAAGCGCACGATCATGAAGTCCTACTCCAAGTGAGCATCATCCCAACGACATAGAAGGCATCCTCCGGGGTGCCTTCTTTCGTATCTGTTAGCAAAAGTTAAACTTGCATTTGATGAAAAATAATTGTGCAATGTACTGAAAATAAATGAGTTATGGCTTTCGCACATCAACTTTAATGATTAACTTTACAGTAGAAAATTAAAAATAACCCCTCTAAAGTCAAAGAAGATGGAACAGAAAGTAACAGCAGCCAAGATAAAGAACCAAATCTATAAGGTCGTATCGCCGATGACCTCTCATCTCTATAAGGATGAAGACTGGTCGGGTGTCGCCTCAATCCTCGCCGCTATCCGCAAGGTCCTTGCCAACCTGTCTGGAAGTCTCGACCTCCGTGTCAGAGTTGAAGATGGTGGCTACCGGGAGAATGACGGCGCTCACTGGAAGGAGTATCTGCTTTCGATAGTCGATGAGACCACAGAGAAGCAGATGGTAGCCGGACACCTCAATGCTCATGGTGCCGGAACCATAGAAGACCCGTTTGACCGCTACGATATGACGGTAGTTCTTTATTAAGTTTCACTCTAAAAGTTTCGACAATGAGAAAAGTAGATGAGTATAGCAAGCAAGCCGATGCCAACAGCCGAAAGTCGGCACATGATTTTCAGGTTGGCGATTTCATCAATACCGCAACCGCTTGTGGTAAAGATGTCAACTTCTATGACTTCATAGATGCCAGAGAGTTCTGGCACATGGGGAGCATCGCCCGCCTGTGCAAGATAGTCGATATTGTAGATGTCCCCGAAGATGATGACTTCCTCACTAACTGGATGGTAAAGCCTGCACCATCACACTCCGGCGGTAGCCAGTCAGACGATGTAGATGAAGGTAAGGCAATGTATTCCTTGACGAAGGAAGACTGTGAGACCTTCTTCGACCTCATCACGGTATTTCGCAAGCCATCCGGCAAATGGATAGGCGTAGATTGCCAGGGATATGACTACTGGCGCTATGTTCACATGCCTGTCAACTATGGAGTATTGTTCTCCGAAGAAAGAGAAGCCGTCCTCGCAGAAATGGCTCGCATCAAAGCCGAGAAGAAGGCAGAGAGGATGCATGAGCTTGCCTCTCATCTAAAGGCGTTGGAGGACCGAGAGAACGAGTTGAAGATAAAGTATCAAGGTTTGGTACTGAATCCCACGAATGGCAGTCAGATGTCGAGCAATGTCCGAAAGTTTCTCGCCATCGAGTTCCCCGGAGAAAAGTTCAAGGTAAGTGCCAGAAAGTCTTACTGGGGAGATGAGTATGACGTTGAAGTAACGCTATTCGGATGCAGCACAGAGAAGGTCAATGAAATCGCCAACAGATGCCGAATATGGTCCGACACTATGCCTGTCGGCAGAGAGTACGATGATGGAGATGGCGCTGGCAAGTATGAGCCGAGAAGATGCCCGATGGCGATTTTCGGCAATGTTCGGAGCTACATCTCACTCCAGTTCAAAGCAGAGTAATCATGGCAGAGACGAAGACGCAGAAGGCTGTCTGTCTCCTTAGAGCCGGAGATCTGAAAGGTGCACTGAAGATATTCCGCACCTTTCGGGTCGGTTTCAGTTCAGACGAGAAGCGAACCATCGGGATTGCTTGTGAGTGCTTGTGTGGCAATGATGGCTTCTACTCATCCCTCGGCGTTGACTGCTGTAAGATTGTGGATGAAGCCGTAGCCATAGTGCGCTCGAAGTATCTTTGAGGAAGTATAAGTTAGCAAAAGTTAAACTTGCAATTGCTCAGAAATTTTAAGCGTAATACACTTAAAATAAATGAGTTATGATTTTCGCATATCATATATAATGGCTAACTTTACATCGTAAAAATAAAACATAACCCCTTAATAGTCAAAGAAGATGGAAACCTCAAAGACACTCAAAAGCCTCCTCAATAAGCTCAACAAACTTGAAGCACATATCAAGAAAGCTATTGATGACCCCTACTACTGGATACCCGCCTACGGCAAAAAGATTGAGACCTTATACAACAAGGTCTGGGCGATGAAAGATGAGTTTGCCGCTATCGGTTACAAGCTCGACCCCATCTCTCGTAGAGTAACCAAAATCGGCGAGTGATTAATGAACAAGTCTGAAATCCTTAAAGAGACTAAGTATGGCAACAAGTAAATCCCTCTGCGCTCAATGTATCCACGGCTCTCGATATGGCAGTTCCTATTTTTGCTCTTATCGGTGTCGCACAATGAGCAATAACAAGTATAAGTGTGAACGCTTCATAGCTAAAGCAAAGACTAAACTTGTGCAAGATGAGAAAAGTTGAATTGAACTTACAGACCGGAGTATCGGGAGACTGGGAACTAAAGAAGTTTACCATCACTCCCGAAGGCGAGAAAATGCACAATCTCCGGGAGCTGATAAACAGCAGGACAAGGTTCATCGAAGCAGGCGAGTATTATGGCTTGTATTGCGATGGCAAGCTGATAATGAGCAACACGCCCGCCGAAGTGAACGACCATTACAAGTTCATCCAAAAAGCACAAGGCAAAGTTCTGATTGGAGGTTTAGGTCTTGGAATGGTATTGAAATGCCTGCTTGATAAGAAAGATGTTATGAAGGTGGTTGTCGTTGAGCAATCGCCGGACGTGATAAAGTTGTTGCCTCATCTTACACGAATGACCCTCGTGTTGAAATAGTCAACGAAAGTATCTTTGAGTACAAGCCTAATGAGCATTTTGATTGTGCCTGGTTTGATATTTGGGATGACATAAGTGGTGACGAATATCCGGAAATGAAAAAGTTGCACCGACGTTTCGGTAGGCACGTCGGGTGGTCAGATTCCTGGTGTAGAAATCAATCAAGGAGACTGTATTATGGTAGTTAAGCAATCTGAAATATCTGCCATTAAGATGAGCGTCAATCCGCCGCAGTGTGTGGTAGATGCAGACTTCTGTGTAATTGCTCATGGAGAAGTAATGAAATACGTCGGGATAGGCTGGGTGCCTTTGAGAACAGCGACGCAAATAGATTACGAAAACATCCCTCATATCATAGAGCCTCATTGCTCGCATTGTAGCCACTATGAGGTATTGCCTAATGAGACGATGTATTGCAGTAAGCTCAAAAGATGTATAACGGCACGAAAGAAGCCATGTAAAAGCTATAGGGAAAGATGAAGAAGCTCACAGCCAAAAGAGGCGATCACACCGGAGGTTGGTACCTCACAGATGAAAGAAGGCGCCTGTGCGTCCAACTCCATCACTCGGACTGGTGCCTGTTCGATGAAGAAGGAAACCTCGCCATTGACAAAGATGGTCGTCCTTATTGCTGGACCACCAAAGGCACAGCTCAATGGAACGCCGAGAACAACACAGATTGGATAGCCGGATATGCAAAGCCAATCGAATGTCCGATAAAGTTTACATGTCTTGCAGTGTAATCTGCTTATATGCAAATAAAGTTTATGGAAAGAAAAGTCAAAAATCCGTTCATAGTTGCTTGGAACCACAAGCGATTGAAGTTATCGGACGGCTCCCATCAGAAGGAGTTCTACGACCATGATGAAGCCATCGCCTTCCTGGAAGCCGAGATGAGTAAAGTTCAGTATGAGAAATTCACGCCGGATACCAAAGCCGAATACCGCAAGAAGTATGGCACAGAGCCGACGCAGGGGCAGCTCCAATGCACCCGGGCAACGCGGGGCACTATCCTTCTGTATGGTGTCAGTTACTTCTACATCATACCCTGCAACAGGCATAAAGAGATAGGCTTAGAGAGCATAAGTTAAACTTTGTTTAATGCCGATTTTTAAGTCTTTTGAAAGAAAAAATAAAGACGTAAGATTTTCGCAAACAACAACTTATGACTAAATTTACAGTGTAATTAAAAAACAACCTATTAAAGTCAAAGAAGATGGAAAAGAAAGAAATGAAACTCTCATCCCTCATTGAAGCAATGCGTGGTATCGCCGCAGAAGGCAATCGGTTCGTCGTTGGTGACTCATTCCACGATGTAGTAAGAATCTCTCGTGAAGTAGAGGAAATCGAAGATGCTGACATCGAAGATGAGTACAAGGAAGGTGAATGGTTCTGGTGTCTCCGCAAGAATGGCACAGCTCTCGGTTCCTTCAAGAGCACAGTTGACGAGTTCGCCGCTGAATACCCGAAGGAAGCTGTCGCCGCCTACAAGATACAGTACAAGAACCGCCGTTTCTCCATCGCTCGCGTGATGGAGTTCGGCAACGAGTTCTTCGACTAAGGAACATCGGGGGAGGTGTTCCGGCCCCTCCCATCATATCAATGTAAATAAAGTTCAAGAAGATGGAAAACGAAACAAGAAAATTCAGCACCCTCCAGGAGTTGCTTGATGCACTCTACCATGATACAGTCTCGGCAGAGATAATCTCGGAGAAGCGAGCCTGCTTCAAAGATGGAGCCTCGTATGAGTGCTGTAACTTTGAGATTCCGGAAGCCTCCGAGCAACATTTCTGGAAGGAGATAGCAAAGGTTATATGGAGCAAGCCTACCGAATCCAACATCAATGACCTCAAATCATCAAAAGGCTGGTGGCTCCGCCGCCTCACATGGAACGGCGAGCGCTTCGAGTATGTCGCAGGTCAGGACTACCCCTATGAGATAAGACAGATTCGCAAATTCGTAAAGGCACAGAGCAGATCATGATACAGCAAAGATACCAAGATCAGTACGACTACATCCTAAGTCGTATCAGTTCAGAAGATGAAGTCCTCACTACTCCCGAAGAAAAGCTCCGTCATTTCGTCAACAAGTTTCACCGGGAGTATGACAACGAGGAACGCCGGAAGATGTGGCCCAATCGTCAGGAACGCATCGCCCAGTACCTTCAAGGTCTGCCAAGCTGTTGTTCCGTAGCCTACGGCACATGGCACATCGGCAACCTCGGGGAAGAATGGGGCATCGTAAAGACGGAGAAGCAGAAAGACCGTTTCGTCAAGAACTGGTGGAATATGTTAGCCTTCCGCATCATTCAGCTCTGTGAGCATTATGGAATCGTGTTTCCTGTCAAAGCATACAGCAAGTGATATGGAAAAGGTAATCGAAAGAATCCCCGGCTGGGCACTCTGTTACATCGAGTATGGAGATAAGACCGGATTAACTGATGAAGATATAAAGAATGTAGATGACTTTTATAAGAGCTATCGCAAAGAAGGCATGGAGATACAAGGCATCTACCCGGTCCGAGATAAGGATGAAGACTACGAAGCATACTTCTCTCGTTGCCCTGCCTTTGGTCTCCCTTGCGATGTAGTCGATTGCTACGTAATGTATATCATCTCTAATGACTCAAAAGCATGAGAATCGAAGCGACACCCTGGGGCAAGCGTATCTGGATTAAGAACGCAGCAGATGAAAGCTCCTATGAAATCCGCAATGTCCGACCTCTCAACGAATGGCACGCCCGGCTCCATCCCTGTATTGATGAGCTTGAAGCCAGAGAGAAAAAGTTGGAACGTCGGCTACTCATCCTCCTGCATCAGTTGGAGAGATGTATCGAAAATGCCTATGCCGAACCCTGCGGGGTGTTCGTCGAAAGATGGGAGAAGCACAACCGCCTGTCGTTTAACGAATGGTTCCACGACCAAATCCGGGGACTGATTGAACAGATAGACGGCATTTCGGAAGAATATTGTATTCGCGCAACAGAAGATGGCTATGGATGGAGTTACTGAATATGACGGAAGGTCGGCTACCTTGAATGAGCCGCATCTCGGATATGTCAACATTATCCTCGTCAAGTATTGGCCCACCATGTATAAGTGGGAGGTCGAAATTTGCGGGTCAGGAGCGAGAATTTTCGTTTATGATGATGAATTTACGCTCGATTAAGCCGAAAATAGCCTCTCGGCACAATTTTAACATTCAAGATTGTGCATAAATGATAATAAATGATTACCTTTGCGGTAATAAAAGCAAATAAAGAATATAACCATTAAAGTAAAAAGAAGATGAACATCGACTTTACCCAGGAGCAGTTAGTTGCGTTCTACCGCAGCACCTCCGCAGACGGCAGAAAAGCCGTTAAAGAAGCCCTCGGCGAGAAGTTCTCGGAAATCCTGCCCGCCACCGAGAGAGTGAAAACCTACGAGGATGCCGTCAATGAACTTGGCGAGGACAATCCTATCGTAGTCGCCGCAAGTACGGCATCATGGCGCTTCCCCGAAGCAGTCAACAAAGACCTCGTAGCCTACATGAAGATGCGCGTCATCGTCGCCGCCCTCAATGACGGATGGGAGCCCCAGTTCGTCCCCGGAGAGCAGCGCTGGTATCCCTGGTACGAACTCATCTCTAAAGAGAACTACGAAGCCATGTCCGAGGATGAGAAGCAGGAGCGCCGTTGTGTTGGTCGCTCGAATAACAATGCGAATGCGAATGGCGGTCTCGTTTACTCGAATGCGGGTAGCGCCTCGTCGCTCTCGCACGCGTACAGCGGCTCTCGGCTCGCCTTCAAAAGCGAAGAACTGGCAAAATATGCCGGAAAGCAGTTCGCAGAACTGTTTGCTGATTTCTGCTTCATCCCCAAGTCTGATGAAAAAGAGTAATCGGGCATGAAGAAGATCTCTCAAAAGGAGTTCTTTCGTCGCCTGATAAACGGGAGGTCTGCCAAACTTGGCGCTCCCGTTTATCCCGGCACGATAGAAGTTACCGACAAACTTGCCGAAGACATTTTCAGCAAAGCCTATGAGAAGGTTTTCCGGTCGGTCACTCATACCCAAAGCAACGCCTTGATGTTTGAGAACAAGTCGTGGTTCTTCTACTCAAAGCCGAAGAACTGCGACAGCAGAGAGGCATACATCCACATCATAAATGGTGTCGATGTTCTCTTGCTTGTTGACCACCGCCCGGCATATACCAATCAGTTCGGCACTCCCATATCGGAGAAGACGACGATTTTGGCATACGAAATCCATTCCTAAGATGTATTCGATTTTTCAGCAGCATACCGAATCCGTTCCTATGCCGGAGGCAATGTTTGAATGTTTCAAGAAGCATCTCCCTTCGTCAGAACGGAAGAAGTTTGAGAAACGGCATCAGGAGTTGAAAGAGTTGGAGGTTCGGAGAGAACTGCAAAATGAGCAGAAGCTCTCTGAGATTCTTGACTCGGAGACATTGATGCGATTTGCATACGTTCCGTTTGTCGTCGCTCAACTCGCCTGGGACTATGCCGACACCATTGTTGATGTAGCCTCCATGCTCAAACTTCATCCCACGAAGAAGTTATGTCGGGCAGTTCGGGAACTGAAACGCCAGTATGACAGGGTAAGAGATGAGTTTACGAATCATGCACATCGGGATTCGGAGATAGACAATATGTATGTTTTCGAGGATGGAGTGTCGGACTTGTTCTCCCTCTATCTGAAAAACATCGAGTTTGACCTAAAGTCGGAGTACCCTGACCTCGGAGAAGATTACAGGAATTACCTGCTCGCCATCTATCAGTGCCACATCGTCCTCCAGTGTATCTACCGCTATGCTGAAATGCAGAAAGCGAAAATAGAAAAGATTGTAGGACACCAGATAGGCGATGTTCTTCCGAAGGAGCTTCGCCGGCTCGACATTCTCGTAATGGCATTTGTCGGAGATAAGCCTATCAGCGCAAAGTTCGATGCACAGCAAAAGACATACGCCCAATGCCTCGCCAATCGAATGACCCTCATTGAACTCAACGACAAAGATAAGCCAGAGGATGCAGCACAGTAGCAGCAATCAGTACGACCTAAAGAACTTGGCGAAAATGCGAGGTCTGCCAACAATTCCTATCGCAGTAAGTCTTGACGGTTAATGACCTAAACGCCCACAGTAGCACGCGAAAATAGGCTCGGCTACACACTGCACCCTCAATCCCATAAATGCAAATAAAGAAAACCTAAAGAAGAAAATGAAAAAAGAAGCAACCATCATCCACTCCGACGGCACGGAAGAAAAAGTTAGTCCTGTCAACGGCAATGACTTCTCCCTTGAAGAAGTTCAGAAGATTGTCGGCGGTTACATCGAAGTTGTCGGATTGTCCGATGGCAATATCCTCGTCTTAAATGAGGAAGGCAAGCTGTACGGTTTAGCCGAGAACCCCAAAGCTACCGCAATCGCCCATGAGCATAAAGCTCTGTTTCCCCCATGATTACATGGTCGGCAATGTCCTTATGTGTTCATCCGATATGCTGTTGTGATCATGGCTGACAAGAAACTCCCCATCCTTGTGCTGAAATGCAAGGATTGTGGCAAACCGTTCATGGCTCACGCTCTTGCCTACCCGATGACAGAAGACATTGCAGAACTTGTAGCCGAAGCCGTCAGGAACGGCGATGAGCCTGTAATATGTACCGAGACTACCTTCGGTTGCACTTGTGATAAATCCTATCTCGACACAGAAGATGAGTAAGAAAAGAACATTTGAAGAAAGAGGCTGGAATGACATCCTCGACCTCCCTTGCTACCTCCGGCGAGGTCTTAGTGGAATGTATGTGTTCCACAAGTTTCGCGGAGAAGAAAAAGCCACACCGACCTGTCTGGAAGACTGTTCCGACGGCACCATCCGGGGGTGGCTAATGAATGAAGGCGACGTAGAGATGGCAAAGAGATGTCTTGAACATCTGACGGAGTGTTTCGACCATGTGCTTGAAATGCTTCACGAAGATGAAGTTAAGATGGTCAACAAAGTCATTGATGAGCGTGGAGACAAGCCTGTGCTGGAGAAAGAGCCAGTGCTGTTTGAGGTTGTCGATGCCGTCATGTGGTACTGTCATACTATCACCCTCACTGCCGATATTTTCGGTGTATGCTCTCCAGGCACGGAGGCTCAAATCGCCTACGATGAAAGATTAGAACGCAGAAAATCGCAAAAGTCATGAGTAGAGAAGTCTATACCCTCAATCCCTACAAGCAGGTGCTTTTGAGAGAAGAAGAATATCTCGCACTTGCCGAAAAAGCCAATGCCAACGAAGAACAGATCAAGCAGTTGGCAAAGGAAATGTACGAACAGAAAGGTACCGCTTCTCTCGGCATAAGCCTCCATCTCCAAGAAGGAGGTTGTGGTCGAGAGTATGAAAAAATCAGAATCGGCAACCCTATGCTGTCGCAGACAACCGAACTTGGCTCAATCCCAAAGGAAAGTATTGAGCAGATAAACAGTGCCGTCCGTAAAATGCTCGTTGACTTCTACAATGAGTATCAGCGCCCGGTTGATGAGGTCCGCAAAGAGTATGAGAAAAAGACACGCTGGGTGAAGTTCCAGTTGAATATGTTCGGTGTCGTCATTTTCTTCGGTACGCTCTGTGGACTGCTTATGTCTATCGTATTTCGACTGCTAAAGTAAAATCCTTGCGCTATGCAAGGACGAGTTTAATAATCCCCTTTAATATCGTAAATATGAAGAAATTCATTGGAACCAAACAGGTGTCGGCAGAGCCGATGACCTACGGAGAGGCACATGCTAAAGGTCTCATCCGTGAAAATGCGTATGTTTCGGAGTATGACGACAACCCCGGCTACCTCGTAGAGTATGCCGACGGCTATCAGTCGTGGTCTCCGGCGAATGTATTCGAGGAAGCCTACAAGGTTGCTGAAACGCCCCTCGACCGTGTGAACATCGAAGTCGCAGACCTCATGGAGCGCGCCAACAAGCTCGGCAACTTCATCTACAATCAGAACGACGGCAAGGACTTCCAGGCTCTCGAACTCGGCACCCGCGCCTTCCTCATCGCCCAGCATAACATGATGGGTGCTTACCTCAACCTTCTGTGCCTCCGCCAGTCCTGTATGGAAGGTGGAGAAGTTTGCCGTCCCTATGGTCTGACCTTCGAGCAGATTCTCCCTCTGATCAAGGAAGGCTTCGCTGTCCGTCGCAACGGATGGAACGGTAAAGGTCTCATGGTGTTCAAGCAGGTTCCGGCTCATATCGGCTCCGACATCATCCCCAAGATGCAGTCCCTTCCTGACGAGGCGAAGCGTCTTATTCTCGACAGCGGCGACCACATCGACTATGTGTCGCAGTGTCTCATATTCAACCCGGCGACAGGCGAAGCCAACTCCTGGGTGCCCTCCATCAGCGATGTATTCGCTCATGACTGGGAACTCGTCAAAGAAGCCCCTAACAATAAAAAGTAAGTATATGTATAAGACACTCCCACAGCTGGCAGACGAAATCAAGTCCGCCATCGGTAGCTTCAACGAAGATATGGCAAAAGCCATTGAAGGCAACAAGTCCGCAGCTCAGCGCTCTCGCAAGCAGTCTCTCAATCTGGAGAAACTGTTCAAGGAGTGGCGCAAAGTCTCGGTCAATTTATAAACATCATCCCAAATCGCAGGTGGAGGTATGGAGCTTCTGTATCTCCATCTGCTAAACCTAAAGTCTTAATGGATAAGAAAGACCCGAAATATGAAAGTCTGAAAAGCAAGCTCTTGAAATTGTCGAGGCTTGCCGACAGCGGCGATACCCACGAAGCCCGCAACGCCCGGAATGCCATAGAACGCCTATGCAATCAGTATGGCATCTCCATCGAAGAAATCACAGCCGAAGTTCAGGAGAGTAAGTGGTATGATTTTGAAGTAGGTCGTTCAAAGACCATGCTTTCGCTTTTCGCCCAGTGTTACTTCTCTGTTACTGGCAAGAACCGTTTGGATTACCGACAAATCCCCGGACGCTCAAAGGTCAGTGTCAATTTGACTGCTTTTGAGTATGCTGAACTGAAAAGTATGTTTGTCTGGCATAAGTCCAACTACAATGCCGAGCATAAAAAGATGGAGGACACGCTGTTTCAGGCTTATATCCACAAGCACGGGTTGTTCGGCTCTCATTCAGACGATGACGGGGGAGAAAAGGAAGAAACCAAACTGACCCCGGAATTGATTGAACGCATCAGGCGTATCATCCACATGAAGCAAACCCTCTCCGATACCCATTACCATAAAATGATAGAACAATGAGCGCACCCAATGTTGTAATGTTCGGCAATCTTGCAAAGCAGATAGCCGACACCTACGAGAAGAAGAATACCGATTATGGAAACTCATTCACAGACAGCGTAGAACGCTACGGATATGTAGCCGGGATCGTCCGAATGTCTGATAAGTTCCATCGTGCCGAAAACCTCCTTCTCGGAGATAAGGAAGCACTTGTCAAAGACGAGAGTGCTGTTGACACGCTGCTGGACCTTGCAGCATATTCCATAATGCTCGCAATGGAAATAAAGAACCGCAAAAAGTAAGCCGATGGAAGTAACAGTCAGAAAGTACACAGATGAAGCTCTAATGCGTAGAGCTTGCGAGATGACTTTTAACGGCAAGTCGCATCAATCGCTTCTCTCCATCTACAAGTCGGAACACTCGCCGGCCCGGACGCAGTTGTTCTGGATTGAGTTTGTAGATGTGCCCCTCTTTGTCGCTACTCATTTCATCCGGCACCATGTCGGTGTCGTACCATTCGAGTTGAGCCGCAGGGATGACCGTAGCAATGACGTTACGTTTGATGTAGCGATCAAGTCTGTCAATGACCAGTTGACCGACCTGCTCGACCACATCCTCAAAGGGGAGAAGGACATCGCCCAGTGCCTCATCGCTGTAATTCAGAATGAGCTTGAATCGTGGACCGAGAAGTACGACCGCATGGTACCTGTCAAGCTCGGTCTGTGCATCAACGCCCAATCGCTGATAGATATGTCGAAGCTGAGACTCTGCAACATGGCTCACGTTCTGACCATCAAAGCTATGAGAGAAGTAAAGGCAGAGGTCGCAAAGGTCGATGAATCTCTTGCCAAGATGATGGTCAGGAAGTGTGTCTATCGCGGTGGAATATGTGGGGAGCCTCATCCCTGCAAGTTCAATCGTACCCCGGCTTTCCGAAAGGAGTTTGCTGAGTATATGTCTGCTTTCTATAATGAGCAAAGACCGTACAACTATGAACATCCCGATTAAGAACCTGCCGGAGAACACCGAAGAACTGATGCAGTATATCCTCGAAAGAGTATGTGCCCTCACTGGCAATGTTGTCTCCGCAATAAAGTCCAAATGCCGTATGTGGTCGTTGATGTACGCTCGCTACATATTCTTTGATGTAGCGACGAAATTCAATGTCAAGCCCTCCGTAGCTGTAAACTACATAGGACGTAATCGGACACTCATGTATCCGTATAAAAGAGCCGTAAGCGACCTTTATGACGTAAATGCTCAGTTTAGGGTCGATTGCAATGCTGTCTATGAAAGTACCTTTGACCATTTCGATTGTGATTATGGAAGAACTTGAAAAGAACCCGCGCAGAATGACGGTTGAGGATGTCGAGATACTTGCCCTCCGATGGATGAAGGACAAGGCATATCTCAACAACCGCAATGTCGCCTGTTTCATTGAAGGATTTGATGTTGCCCGCAGGAACCTCATCTCTCATTTCTCCGAAATGCTCCAGGAGGAAGGTCTGTACTATATGCGTGAGTATGCCAGCAAGAGAGTATCTGACCTGTGCAAAGCAGGGGTTCCTCTGACCCCGGACCACAATCGGGAAATGTCCGCCGCCAAATATGTTGGTGAGCTACTGATTGAAGCATCACGCCAGATCAATGAAAACAAGGTGCTGTAATGACTATGAAGTATCTCCATCCATATCTCTATGAGATAGTCCACGACCTCGTTCAGCAAAGAGTTGCTGATAAGAAATTCCCGTATGTCGCCATAGCCAATGATGTCAAAGCCAAAGTTCTGTCCGATGTTTCCACCACACTCGATGAGATGGTTCAGGATGGATTGCTGGCTCGTTCAAGTAACATCAATGGCATAGGATTATATAGAACCCTTAAAGATAAAGAAGTTGAAAACGATTATGTTCAATGATGAACCGTATGGACTGACCGATGCAGTCCTGTCGGGAGTAAAGACACAGACCAGAAGGATTGTGCCTGACTCACACCTAAAGGCTTACGAACAGTATAGAGCCAAGAATAAAGATGCAGCGATGTCGCTGTCTGACTTCCTCATCCGTCGGGGATTTGCCCGGTATGTCGTAGGGGAGGTAGTCGCCATAGCTCAAAGCTACAAGAGTATAGGTTTGTCGCCTTCCTTCGTGTCCGCAAAGAAGGATCACGAAAAGAAACATCATACCGACACGCCAATCGGACAGCAAGCCGGGTGGAATAACAAGATGTATGTAGCCGCTGACTTCATGCCCCATCATATCAAGATTACAGGCGTGAGAGTCGAGAAGTTACAATCCATTTCGGACGAAGATATTGCCGCCGAGGGAGTGAGAGCCATCACGCCCGGTTGGGAGTACACCACCTGTCCGAAGAAGGAGAGCGCAAAGCTGCCCGCCCGGAACCTTCGTGGAGCGTACCACCGTCTGATTGATGGTGTGTCGAAGAAGCAGGTGTTCCGCAAGAACCCTTATGTCTATGTGTTCGAGTTTACGCTTGTTGACTGACGTTTTTGGTGTATTGTCTATATGATTATCCGTCCTTGAACCGTCAAAAGTTAAACTTTGTTTCTTGATTTAATATGCTGTAAATTAAATGTTTATATGTTTTCGCATACCAAAATCAATGATTAACTTTACAGTAGAAAATTAAAAATCAAAGAAGATGGATACAAGATATGTAAGCCCTGAAAAATTCTCGAAGGTCAGCAAAGGAAAGAAGGTTGTTGACTACCCGAATCCGTGGATCAAGGATGTCAACGGCGTCCGGCACCACATCATCAATCCCGATATGGAGTATAAGATTTCTGTGCTTGAAAAGAAGTCTTATCCCTGGTATCTCGGAATGACCTACGATGACTACGCTAAAGAGACAAAGGAAATGTTCGGCGATGAAGATGCAAGAGTGTTCGTCCTCGAATGTGATTGGTTCCCAACGGAACTTGTCGCAGGGGTTGTCAACGGTCGATATAGCAACACATCCTCACTCTCACGCAAAACTGGGTGGCTCCGCACCTTTGGTGTCATAGAACTGTTCAGGGCAGAGAAGGTAGAAGAAGCAATCTCCATCCTCAACAAGCACGGATTTAAGTTTGACAAGGCTCAACTCAAAACGGCTGTATAAGATAATGGAAAAACGTAACAAAGATTATGCCTACTGTGTAGGCCCGAACTACTTCGGAGGCCCAGACCTCTGTAAGAATTGCAAAAGGCACATCCCATTCTGTGAGCCTGTGCAAGAAACTCTAACGTGGACGATGCCCCAGTATGATGAAAAGACTGGTACCTGCCCGCTCCACGAACCTAAAGCAAATAAAGATAACAACTAAAAAGAAAAGAAGATGCCAAACCACATCACAAACCGCCTCATAATTGAGGGAGCCACAGAAGAAGTGACAAAAGTGTTCGACTTCCTAAAGGCAGACAAGCCCAACGAAGCCGGAGTTGTAATCCTCGTTGACTTCAACAAGTTAGTGCCAATGCCTGAATCTCTTGAAGTAGAAAGCTCATCTGAAGGAGACGACGGCAAGAAGTATCTCATCGGAATGTCCGGCAACTCTCTCGAAGTTCACAGATATAAGGAGTCGGATCACTACAAGAAGATGACCGAAATGCAGGAGCAGAACCCCGATAGGTTTGAACGCTGTCTTGAACTCGGACGGCAGTATCTCCGCAACACTGCTGCCTTCGGATGCACAACCTGGTATGAATGGCGCTATCGCAACTGGGGAACGAAGTGGAACGCCTACGACATAGAGAAGCCGTCCGATAACTCCATCATGTTCAACACTGCTTGGAGTGGTGTCCCCGATCTTATCTGCAAGCTCGGCGCCATATTCCCTGCCGTAACCATCAAGTACGACTACGCCGATGAAGATACGAGCTACAATACCGGAAGTTACATCATCCACGGAGATGATGTTCAGGATAATTCTCCCAAAGATGCCTCGCCGGAGGCGTGGAAGCTCGTGTTCGATCTCGGTGTCCGAGACATAGATGACTTCGTAGAACAGCCCGACGGCACGTATAAGTGGAAGGAAGATGACGACGATGAATAATAATCGGCCCGCACTGGCAGCATTCATAAACTCTGATATAAATAAGGAGCTAAATTCCAAGCCTGAGTTCATGTTGCCGAAGAAAGTCCGACAGCTTGTGTATGACAAATGTGGAGGTCATTGTGCCTACTGCGGTAAGGAGATTGCCTACAAAGATATGCAGGTTGATCACATCATTCCACTGCTAAGAAATTTCCCGGACTGGCAGATTGAGATGGGCGGCTGGACTCGCGGAAATGACGATATAGACAATCTGCTTCCCTCATGTCGCTCATGCAATTTCCGAAAAGGAACGTGCGACCTTGAAGATTTCCGAAAGCAGGTCAAAGCACAGTGCGATAGCCTCTGTAAGACCTTTCAGGGGAGAATGTCTCTCTCTTACGGACTGATAGTCAAAGTTTACAAGCCGATAGTGTTCTATTTTGAGAAGTTGAACAATCAAAAAGAAGAAATATGAATGAAAGAATCCACAATGCCGTAGTCAGGCTCAAAGCATCCATTTGTGAGCTTGAAATGCTCGACAACTCATACTGGAACGTCAGCCTCGGCACAAGTACAATCAATGCACTCGCAGAGCAGATAGTCAACGACGCTAAGACGTTGCAAGTTCATATAAAAGCATACGGAAAGAAATGAAACAACTTTTATACATAGACCTATTCTGCGGTGCTGGCGGTACATCAACCGGAGTCAATTCTGCAAGGCTCTCTGGGGAAAGTTGTGCGGAAGTCATAGCTTGTGTCAACCATGATGCAAAGGCTATCGCCTCCCACGCTGCCAATCATCCCAATGCTATGCATTTTACGGAAGACATTAGGACGCTTGAGTTATCTCCATTAATGACTCATCTCGAAGAATGTCGGTCAAAGAACCCCGAAGCACTTATTGTTCTCTGGGCATCCTTAGAATGTACTAACTTTAGTAAGGCTAAAGGCGGTCAGCCAAGAGACGCTGATAGCCGGACCCTTGCCGAGCATCTGTTCCGATACATTGAAACCATCAATCCCGATTACATTCAGATTGAGAATGTAGAGGAATTTATGTCTTGGGGCTCACTTGATGAGAATGGTCGTCCGTTGTCTAAGGACAGAGGTCGTTCCTACATTAGGTTGGTCAACAAAGTAAAGCGTTATGGCTATGATTATGAGTATCGTATAATGAATGCCGCAGACTATGGTGCATACACATCCCGTAAGCGTTTCTTCGGCATATTTGCCAAGTTTGGACTTCCGATAATTTTCCCCGAACCCACTCATAGCAAGACTGGAGCATCAGGATTGTTCGGAGAGATTAAGAAATGGAAGCCTGTTCGGGAAGTCCTTGATCTTGAAGATGAAGGAAACTCTATCTTTAATAGAAAAAAGCCTTTGTCAGAAAATACCCTTGAACGAATCTACGCCGGACTTGTCAAATTTATCCCTGGAGACAGTAATGCGTTTCTCTCAAAGCAGTTTAGCGGAGTCCCTGCCGATAAGAACATCTCCATTGACGGCCCTGCCGGGACAATTACTTGTATAGACCATCACGCATTTGTGTCGGTCCATTACGGTAACTGGTTCAATACTTCGCTCGATTCGCCCGCCGCAACCCTCACTACAAAAGACAAGTTGTCTCTCGTACAAGTGCATTTTCTTGATATGCAGTATGGTAATGGAAAGCCATCCTCGATAGATTCAGTTGCAGGTACGATAACTACCAATCCCAAGCATCATCTTGTAACTGTCCGCAAGCATTTCCTTGTAAATCCTCAATTTGATTCTGCCGGAAGCTCCGTTGACAATCCGTGTTTCACCCTCATAGCACGAATGGATAAGCGGCCACCATCCTTTGTTACAGTCGAACATGGTACTATTAGGGTTGAGATTTATGATACGGATTCTCCAATGACTGTGAAAATCAAGAAGTTCATGCAACTATACAATATTGACGACATCTATATGCGTATGCTTAAAATCCCGGAGCTTTTGCTGATACAGGGTTTCCCCGAAGATTATGTATTGGTTGGCACTCAGGCAGATCAAAAGAAATTTATCGGGAACGCAGTTGAAGTTACTGTCGCGCGTGTATGGTGCGAGGCTTTGTGTGGCGAAATCGACCGTCGGAGACCCCAAATACTAAGATACATTCAATCTAAAACAGCCGCATAATGAATACAGAAGAATATGAAAAGAAGAAAACCGAGTGTTGGGAGACCTTCCTCAGACTCGGTGGTGGAGAAGAAGAAATCGGGAAGCAATCTGCATTTGAATACGCATATAACGCCGCTTTCAATATAGGTAAGTCTCACACCAACAGCGCTGATTCTAAAGCAATGTTGAGTTGCCCGAAAGAAAAGGTTCAGGATATGTATGCCTATAATGAGGAGATTCTGAAAACCGACCCCTCAAATCAAGGAGCCATATTGTTGAAGGCTCGCCTTACGGAGCTTTTCGGAGTAAGGTGTTTCTCCACTGATAGTGTAGAGCAAACCGCTTCACCATCATTCATCGCCGGAGATATAGTGAGAATAACTGGAGCCTCCACGGAAGCAGAGCAAATTCTGATTGGCTCCGTCGGTCAGGTCATAGATGTAGATGCCAGGAATGGTAAATGTTATGTCCTGTTCTTGTATTCCAAAGGTCATGCGTGGATTCGCAATAGCCACCTTGCGCTTGCGTATATCCCCTATGAATTTCGCCCTCATATCATTCCTGGATGTCATAGCGGCAAACGAGGTCCGCGTCTAATTCCCTCGAATTCGGGGGAATTAAAACCGCAACGCACTGAAAATGAACTGAGATTGAAAATCGCAGCAATGGCAATGCAAGGATTGCTTGCCTCGCCAGTAGATGCAAATATGCAAAGCAAATCGGTTGATTACATCACAGAAGCATCATTTAAGTTTGCAGATGCTCTCATCTCTAAATCTAAGAAAGGAGGTCATATATGATTATTCGCAGAAATGAAGTCCACAAACTCGATTTGGAAAATAAGGTAGTAGGTCTAACAAGTGGATGTTTCGACCTGCTCCACTTCTACCATTTACGTTATCTGGAGAAGTGCCGTGCGCAATGCGATTTTCTGATTGTAGGAGTTGACTCTGACATGCTTATCGGGAAGAACAAGAATAAGATCCCGATGATTCCAGAACATCATCGAATTGCAATGGTCGATGCTCTCAAATGTGTCGATGCTGTATTTCAGATGGATGACATCAGAAATATAGAGGATTTCTATCCTATCGCAAACAAAGTGTTCAAGAACTCTCCAGTAATATATGGTCATAAAGTTGAGATACCATCTGGAGAGGCTGAACTGGTCATCATCCCCGACATCGAGGAAGTCTATTCCACCACAGCGTTGATCAACAAGATTCGCAGTTATGCAAATACGAAAGAGGAATGAAACTGCATCGGTTCCTAAAGAATTACTGCCTTGTAATTGCATTGATGTGTGCGGTGTTGACCGTCATCGACGCATTGCATCGCAATTATTTGATGGCGATAGCAATGGTGGTTTGCACATTCGCCAATCATCTCTGTTACAACTACCACAAGAACAAAATAGATCAATATGAAAATGAAAAAGAAGATAGCGAAAATCCTTCGCAGATGGGCCGATAAGATTTCGCCCGAAGGAAAGTATTTGCCTCCTCTGAATTGCAGAGTAGGAGAGCTGAAACTCTTATGCGTAGGGTATCAATATCCCAAAGACGCAAAGATGTTGGACTTCGATATGATTCGTTACCGTCTGACGCAGCTCATTGCAAAAGACCTTGTATGCAACAGAGCAATACTGTTCACTATAAACGATGGAGACTCATACATCAACACAATTGAAGCAAAGCTCTATGTTAAACGCCCGGAAAATGTAGATGGATATGAGGAGATATAAATTCAGAGGCAAAAGCACTGACACCAAAGAGTGGCTTGTCGGCGCATTGGTGCCAAACGGGAAGCGCCCTTGTATAGCCCCATTCGGAGAACTCTTTCATCTTGAAGAAGTCAGCCATGAAACCGTCGGCCAGTTCGTTGAGTTGACAGACCGAAACAAAAGAGAGGTCTATGAAGGAGACATCTTGAAATGGAAGGAGTATGACTTCGAGAAAATAGGCGTTGTGATCTGGAGCCCATCTGGAGTTTTCATCGGTCGCCCAAGAGAGCATGGTATACAGTGTATCGGTGTTGCCAGTACCATCAAAGAAACCGAAATAATCGGCAACATCCACGATAACCCCGAATTGATGAAAGGAGCCTCGAATGGATAATGATTTAGAGAGTATCATATCAGAGATGTCAAAAGTGGACCTCCGGTCTGAGACTGATAAAATGATGGAGCGTATTCGGTTAGGTGAAATCAGGTATAGTAAGCTATCCGAGGTGTCTGCTGAACATATCAAGAATGATAGATTCAAGTATCTTGCTGATTGCCTCGCACTGCCTGTTCTTCCAGAGTCAAGAACCATCATACATATCTGCATAGACTTCGCGAAACAAGAAGCACCATTGTCGAAGTGGCAAAGATTCAAGAGTTTTTTCAAACGTAAATGTAAGAAATGAAAGTCAAGAACACTCCCTTAGCTATGGATGCAGACGATGTCGCTCTGCTCGCAATGGCTCAACTCCGTGGTAGCGGAAAACTCAACGACAAAAATGTTGACTGCTTCATTCAAGGCTATAAGTCTTGTTCTGATGCCCTGACCATCGAAAGCAGGCTCATACCTGTTTTGAAGTATCATCATAAGAAGCTCTCCAGAGTGGAGGAAGATATAGACAACGCTATCGGGTATGCTGACTTGCGTCGTGGTCGTACCGCAGAAGAATCTGCCCGCATCAAACGAGCCACGAAGATTGCCGAAGCAATAAAGAATCTTATTGACATACTGGAGGAAGGGGACGAGAAATGAGTTATCCCAACGTAGAAGGTCTATCGGAGCAAATGCCGAATGGTGTTTACACTACCTCCGACATTTATCTTTGCGACTCGTGCCGAAATTCCGCCAAGACGGTGCATCATACCTGTCAGGTCAACAGTATGCTTCCAGTCTTACTGATAATGTCTAACCACCGATTTTGTCCTCTCCACAACAAGACGGAAAAGGAGATAGAAGAATGGAGAAATCAGAATAAACAATGAGTACATGTAAATTCAGAGGTGCGAAAGTCGCCGGAGATTACTGGTGGTATGGCTCCCTCGCTTACTTTCCCGACAGCCAAACCGCACACATCATCCCTTGCGGAACGTGTAAGGGAGATAAAGTCATTTGTGATTTTGTAGAGGTCGATAGAGATACGGTCGGTCTTTACACTGGACTTACCGACAAGAACGGAAAGGACATCTACGAAGGAGATGTTATAGAAGACGGAGACCTCCGCTATGAAGTTTGTTGGTACGACGACATTGCCGCATTTATGGCGGAAGATGTAGAGTCGAACAAGCCATTCCTCATGTCTGACCTTGATTTGTCTCAAGTCGAAATCATCGGCGACATCCATACCTCGCCGAACTTGCTGAAAGGAGGTTGCAATGGCTGAACCATCCCCACAGAAGCCGAGGAAGTGTGGCTCATGCGCTTATTGCATCACGGAAGAAGGGGAGCCGTTCTACTGCGCAATGCAGGACCTCTATACCTTTGTTAAGGTGTCCGACGATGCTTGCCGGGATTACACCCCCATGAAGAAAGTAGAATGATATGATTGTAAAGTCGTATTCAGTATACTGCGATATATGTGATAAGCCGCTCGGATGCTATTATGGCTATAAGCCGTCTTATACCAAGTTAAGAGCCGAAGGCATCAAAGTTCTTATCAATAATGGTAAGGCGCAGACCTTGTGCCAAAAGTGCTTCGCCCTCAAATGTCAGCCTCATTCATAAGTTGCTCCAAAGTCTTGTCGGAAGCAACAGCATCAAATACCTTGCGGATAGCCTTGTCAGCTATTCGCTTGTTTATTTTTATGTAGAAGTTCAATGCCCTACGGGGATTTGAAGGAGCATCGCCCAGGCAATACTCGATGACCGAATCTTTAATCATCAATTCGTTTGCGAGCTGCGCGAATGTCTTTCTCGCAGAGTAGAACACCATTTTGTCAATTCCAAGAGCCTTACGGATTGTGCGTAAGTGGTCGTCTGTGATGTGTTGGATTGACTTTTTTGTCTCCCTGCCGTAGAAGCGCAGTTTACCATCCTCACTCATATATTTGTCAATGATGGCACGAGCCTCCGGCTGTATGGAAAATTCAGTCTGCTCGTTAGGGTTGCGTCTGCTCCTCGTCTTTACTCGGATGAACTTCACGAACTTTTTTGTCAAGTCCTGTTTAAGGATGTCCGCCATATTCATTCCACATAGGTAGAATGAAAGCATAAAGATGTCGCGGGCACATTCCTCCCACTTGCCAGTTACCTCCATGTCTCTGACCTCACGCAGTTGGTCGAGCGAAAGAGCAATGTCCCTCGCCAATGGTATTTGTTCCTTGTAGTCATAAAACGGGGGAATATCATACTTAGCGTATCCGTGTGTCGTTGCGAAATAGACCAGCCGGCGGATGACGCCTATTCGTATGCCCGCAGTCGTTTCCGACATTCCAAGTCTTTTCAGGTGATTCTTGTAGGCATAGAGCATTGCAGAGTCAAGCATCGACAGGATGAAGTTCTTGCCCGCATACTCGATGAAACGGTTGATGCCGTCCTTATGAAGCCTGATTGTTCCCTCCGACCATGAGTGTTTCTTCACACGAAGCATCTCGAAGTCGATTTCCTCAACCGTCCGGATTGCCCCTTTTGTCATCTTGTGCTTGATGACCTTGATGAGTTGAGAACAGGTGTAGGCGTCCCGGTCCTCCAGGGAGTCGAAGATTGTATAGATTTTGTTGAGCTGTGTTCGGAGTTGCTGATTGATGTAAGCAGCATTAGGCATATTGACCACAACGCCGTTGCGCAGGTTCCTTTCCCCATCCACAACGAAGCGGGTAGGTATGTAGCGGGTAGTCGAATTGTGTGAGACTGCGATACGGATTTTGTTAGATCCGTCTGCCCGCTGCTTGGCTTTCAATATGACTATTCGGAGGTTCATTTTTCAGGACAACAAATCGGTTCGGAATTTAGTTGAATCGCCCGGAAATGGGCAATAAACAGACAACAAAATCACCCCCACTTCTGGAGGTGATTCTGTCGTAAGTATCTGAACAACCTCGCAATGCGTTGAAATTCATAGGCAAGGTCGTTGTCAATGAGTGGCTTACATCATACCGCCCATACCGGGGTTGGGCATTGCAGGCATTGCGGGAGCATCCTCTTTCTTGTCTGCAATGACGCATTCGGTGGTCAGGAACATTCCTGCGATGCTTGCGGCGTTTTCAAGAGCCACACGCGTAACCTTGGCCGGATCAATCACGCCAGTCGCGAAGAAGTTCTCATAAGTGTCCGTACGTGCATTGAAGCCGTAGTCTCCCTCGCCGTCCTTCACCTTCTGCACAATCACCGCGCCTTCGAGGCCGGCATTTGCAACAATCTGGCGAAGGGGTTCCTCGATGGCACGACGGATAATCGCGATACCCGTATTCTCATCATCGTTGTCTCCCTTGAGCGTCTCAAGAGCATTGAGGCAGCGTATGTAAGCCACGCCGCCGCCAGGAACGATACCTTCGGCAATGGCCGCGCGTGTCGCGCTGAGGGCATCGTCAACACGGTCTTTCTTCTCTTTCATCTCCACCTCAGACGGTGCGCCTATGTAGAGGACTGCCACTCCGCCTGCAAGCTTGGCGAGACGTTCCTGAAGCTTTTCCTTGTCATAATTGGAAGTAGTGGTCTCGATTTGAGCCTTGATCTGAGCCACACGGCTGGCGATAAGCTCCTTAGATCCTGCACCGTTCACGATGATGGTGGAATCCTTGCTTACGGTAACCTTCTCAGCCGTGCCGAGGTCATTGACAGTGGCCTGTGAAAGCTGCATGCCCTTTACCTCACTTATTACAGTGCCGCCGGTGAGGATGGCTATATCCTCGAGCATCTCCTTGCGACGATCGCCGAAGCCGGGAGCCTTCACCGCACAGATCTTGAGGGAGCCGCGCAGACGGTTCACAACGAGTGTGGCAAGAGCTTCATTGTCCACATCCTCGGCAATGATCAGCAAAGGACGTCCGCCCTGAGCAACCGCCTCAAGCACAGGAAGCATATCCTTGAGGTTGGAAATCTTCTTGTCATATAAAAGAATGTAGGGAGAATCCATCTCACACTCCATCTTCTCGCTGTTGGTAACGAAATAAGGGGAGATGTAGCCACGGTCAAACTCCATGCCTTCCACAACCTCAACGGTTGTTTCCGTACCCTTTGCCTCCTCGACGGTGATGACGCCTTCCTTCTTGACCTTTTCCATAGCCTCGGCTATCAGACGGCCGATCTGCTCGTCATTGTTGGCGGAAACGCGGGCGACATTCTCGATTTTCTTGATGTCGTCGTCCACTTCCTGGCTCTGAGCCTTGATGCCTTCAACCACTTTGCTGACAGCCTTGTCTATGCCACGCTTGAGATCCATCGGATTGGCTCCGGCAGCGACATTGCGAAGGCCCTCGTTCACGATGGCCTGGGCAAGCACCGTCGCGGTGGTTGTTCCGTCGCCAGCAAGGTCGCCGGTCTTGGAAGCCACTTCCTTCACGAGCTGCGCGCCCATATTCTGGAAAGCGTCTTCAAGCTCGATTTCACGAGCCACGGTAACACCGTCCTTGGTGATGTGGGGAGCACCAAATTTCTTTTCTATGATTACGTTGCGGCCTTTGGGGCCAAGCGTTACCTTCACTGCGTCGGCAAGAGCGTCAACGCCGTTTTTGAGCTCTTCACGAGCCTTGATATTGAATTTGATTTCTTTTGCCATGACTGGTATTGTGTTTTTGAGGAGAAAGAATCATTTGATAACTGCGAGGACGTCGGACTGGCGCATCATAAGATACTTCGTGCCTTCAAACTCGATTTCCGTGCCGGCGTATTTGCCGTAAAGCACTTCGTCGCCGGCCGCGAGCACCATTTCTTCATCTTTGGTGCCGCCGCCCACTGCAAGCACCTTGCCCTTGAGGGGCTTTTCTTTTGCTGAATCCGGGATGATGATGCCGCCCAGAGTAACTTCCTCTGCGGCGCAAGGTTCGATCAGTATACGATCGGCTAATGGTTGGATTTTCATAAATTTTGAGTTTGTTATGATTTTGCTATTCTATTCCTGTTGTCGCGGAAACGCGCACCGCGAATCCGCCGCTATCCGGTAAGCAAATAGCGTGCCAATTATCAAACCATAACATCAAAAAAGTCCGGAATGTTCATATCCTTGCAAACGACTTCAGAAAAGCAGACTGGAACAATGACAGAATTGTCCGGCACGTTGACATTGCACCACGTCCATTAGAATCTGTTTAGAGGCTTCGAAGGGCATTTTTTGAAACAGAAACATTATCCTCTTTAGTAGACATAGTCAAGGAAAAACAAGATAGCAAGGCTATTTATTCTGTATAGCACACGAAGCAATCCTGACTTCACAATCCAAGAATGTATGAGAGGAATTGAAGGGGGGAATCTCACGACTCCCCCCTCTCCTCGTTTGCCGGTCAGGCCGGCCATTGTCCGATTAATCTTGTTGCATCAGTCATTTCACATAAACCTTGCGTGAAGTGCCGTCTTTGTAGACAACGATGTTGATCTTGCCTTGCTGCAACGCTTTCATGCGCATACCGCCCTCGGTATAGATGGCAACCACGTTTTCGATGTCTTCGCCGAGGATTTCCTCAACGCCGGAATTCTTTGCCTTTGCGAGAAGGTCTGCTATCATCTTTTCGATGGCCGCAGTATCTACGGTGTTCTTGTAGGTTCCCTCTTCCGCAACGGCCATATAAGCATCTTCGGCCTGCTCCTTCTGGGCGGAGATGGCATCCTGGGCGGCTTTCTTCTCCGTGTCCACATCGAAAGCGGGGAAAAGCGTCCTGATGTTGTCTACGGTCTGGTCAAGCTTGGTCTGAAGACCTTCGATTGTCTTAAGGTCAGCCTCATAGGCTGCAAGGTTTGCTGCCTGACGTGCCTGCTCTGCTTCATATGCCTTCTGCGCGGCCTTGGCGTCCTCTACCAGTTTGGCTATGGCGGATTCGATGGCAGCAGCCGGGGTCATGACCTCGGCATATTTCTCGGCAAGAGACTTGTCGTTGAATGCCTTGAGTACATCTTCACGCAATGCGGCAATCTGGGCTGTGATTTCAACACCGGAGAACTGCCCCTTCACATCGGGAGCATCGGCAGCGATTGTAACGAGGGCATCAGCGAGTGTTTTCTCCAGACCTGCCAAACGCTCGTTTGCATTGTCCAAAGCGGCAGCAAGCGCAGCATTCTCTTCATATGCTTTCTGTGCGGCCTTAGCGTCCTCTACCAGCTTGGCTATGGCGGATTCGATGGCCGGCACAGGCGCCATAAGGCTGTCGTAGCCGGAAACTATAGTCTTGTCGGCGTAAGCTTTCTCAACAGCTGCCTTGAGAGCGTCTATGTCAACCTTGATGTCCGTGCCTTTGAAGCTGTCCTTCACGTCGGCGGCTTCGGTCGCTATAACGGTCAGAGCTTCCGCAAGTTTCTGCTCAAGAGCCGATATCTGCGCGGTGGCGTTCTTGTAAGCCTCCTGACGCGCCGCCTCGGCGGCAACCTCATCCTCATACTCCTTCTGCGCGGCCTTAGCGTCCTCTACCAGCTTGGCTATGGCGGATTCGATGGCCGGCACAGGCGCCATAAGGCTGTCGTAGCCGGAAACTATAGTCTTGTCGGCGTAAGCTTTCTCAACAGCTGCCTTGAGAGCGTCTATGTCAACCTTGATGTCCGTGCCTTTGAAGCTGTCCTTCACGTCGGCGGCTTCGGTCGCTATAACGGTCAGAGCTTCCGCAAGTTTCTGCTCAAGAGCCGATATCTGCGCGGTGGCGTTCTTGTAAGCCTCCTGACGCGCTGCCTCGGCGGCAACCTCGTCATCGTACGCCTTCTGCGCGGCCTTAGCGTCCTCCATCAGTTTGGCAATGGCAGCTTCGATGGCAGCAACAGGGAGCATCACCTGATTGTAGTCAGCGTTGAGCGTAAGGTCTTCGTATGCGGTCTGGATTGCATCCTTAAGCGACTGTATGTCCGTCGAGATTTCCTCGCCCTTGAAACTGTCCTTCACATCAGGAGCGGCAGTGGAGATTTCGGTCAAGGCATCGGCGAGAAGCTGCTCGAGACGGGCGGTCTCAGCCATGGCCTTCGTGTAAGCGTCCTTGCCGTTGACTACCTTGATGGTGCAGGGAGTTCCGGAGAACGACTGGTTGTTGCGACCGGAAATCTTAAGACCCGTGATTTCTATCAAGGCCTCAGAAGCCGAGAAATCGGCAGGTGCCTCTACCTCAAACTTCACGAAATCACCCGAATTGCCGTTGATGGCAGCCGCCCCGGAGAAATCTGAAATCACAAGGCGGTAGCCGTTGGCACCATTAAGGGGATAAACGGCAACCAAAGCTCCGTTTCCGCCACGGGAAGTAAGATTGAAAGCCTCGTTCTTCACCGAGAATCCTTGGGGAAGGCGTATTTCAAGCTGCGCGCCGACAGCCGTCACGCTGTTGACCATTCCGACTCCGATTTCACGCGAGCCGCCGGGATTGATTACAAAGTCCGTCAAGGAAGACGTGGCGGCCACATCTGCAGCCTGAAGAGTGATCTGCGCCACGGCATCGGGAACGTTGATTTCCGATGCTTCCGGGGTGGCGAGCGCAATCCTCGAAAGCTTCATTTCAACATTGCGGTTGGATTCAAGCATTCCGGGCTGGGCCTGAACATTGAATGAACAGAGAACACCCGACTTTCCGATGAAAGTCCTTTTCTGCATCGAAAGCACAAGCACACGGTTGTTTGCCGGGTTGAACTGCAATGTCTGCCCTTGAGCGAAAACATCGGGATTCTTCACCGGCTCGCCGACCATTGTCAGACCCTCCGGCAGAACGACGTCGAAATTGAGAGCAGCGATGTCATCATCGAAGTCGAACATCACGTTGACACGGCGCGCATCATACGACTCTATGGTGAAGTCATCAATATACAACCGGTTGGCCGCGTCGGCCGCCGTTCCACCGAGCAACGCCATGGCAAGCAGCAACAGAGCCTTCAGATATGTCTGTCTGATTCTATTCATGATAATGATTGTTTTCAAATTAATCCGATTCCAGCGGCACCGGCACCTTGTGAACGGGCAACGGTGCCGCCGGAACCATATGACATTAGTGTTTATTTATGCATCTCTTTCGAAGCCTTGCCATTGCCCCTGCGGACTATGTTGATGCCTCGCTGGAGTTTGTTGAGCGTCTGTCCAGCCACATTGTAGATCTTCTCCTTGGTCTCTTTGGCAGAGTCGATAATCGAATCCACAAGCGACGAACCTGACTTCTTCACCTCGTAAGACACTGCGTTGCCGTCGGCGAAGATCGCGCCTTCAACATCGGGCTTGCCGTTGCCTTCCACGTCGATGTAAATCACCTCGCCGCCGTTGCCTTCAATTTCGGCATTGGCCATGGAGGCGATGAGCACGCGTTTCGCGCCGAAGCTTCCGTCGAAGAGATAGATGTCGTGGGCTGCGGTGCGGCCTGCGTTCTTCACATCGACGATTTCCGAGCCGTTGCCGATCTTGATGTCGAGCTGGCCGGCCACGAACGCAGCGGAGTTGTTGATGATGAGCGCATAACGCTTCACGCCGTTCTCCTCAGAGACGAGACTGAGAGTGAACGTGTTGTCGCCTGCGGCGTGGCCGAGGAACCTCTTGGCCCGAACCTGTCCGGGCTGCATGCCGAGAGAGAGCTGGATGTCCATCGTAACGTCGGCGATGTCAATCATCTCGTCGGCGGTGAGGTCGGCGGCACATGCCTGACGGGGAGATTCGGCATACAGCTGTTCGTAAGTCATGCCCTCACCGACCCAGTCGATGAGCTGCATCACGTCGGCTGAGTTGACCGTTCCGTCAGGGCTGAGGTTGACGTCGCCGGGCACATACTTGTTGGCGGCGGCGCTTTCTGCTATTTCCTGTGCCTCGGCTGCGATTCTCCGAGCCTCCTCCACAATTTCGGTCAAACGGGCATAGTCAGCTCCGGAAACCTCCCACCTGATCTGGCCGAAGGAATCATGCAACGTCTTGAGGCGGGCAGCGAGAGCTTTGGCCTCTTCAGGCACGATATAGCCCACAAGCGAATTGGAAGCTGCCTGCAGGGCGATGCCGGCTGCATCGAGCTGGCCGCCGGCGTAGCGGCGCGTGGACTTCACTTTGAGGTCTGCAGTCTGAGCGGCAATCTCCACGGCATCCTGAAGCGTGGACTCGGCGGTGAGCCTCGTGTCGGCATACTTCATGTCAAGGTCGGCAAGCGAAGATTCAAGAAGCGACGCGATGCGCGAAATCTCATAGCTCCAATATGCCGGCTCGTTCTCGCCATAGCTTGCGATGAGCGTCTTGACAGCCTCGAACTCGGCGTTCAGCTGATCATGTTCGGCTTTCAGCGCATCGTATGCGTTCTGGTTGGCCTCTTTGGCGGCGGACTCCTCTACGGCCTTGTCGTTGGCGGCCTTCACTTCGGCATTGAGTGCCTCAAGAGCGGCGGCAATCTTGTCCATTCCGTTCATATGGTTGGCTTCCTGAGCGATTATGGAATTGCGGTCGTCGCTCCAGTCGGCCTTCACGCCGTCAAGACGGGTCTTGAGATCAGCATATTCGGCTTCATACTTAGCCTTGATTTCATCCAGGCAGGCATCGAGTCCGGTCTGGCCTCCGGCGATTGCACCGGCCACCTCATTATAGCGTGCGTCAAGACGGTCGATGGCCGACTGCGCAGGATCGGAGTCATGCTTGTCGCCAGTCCACATGGCGTCGAGCGTCTGGAGGATGCCGCAAAGATCTTCCTCCTGCTCCAGGACGGCGGCCTTGTAGGCATCGAATTCGAACCCTTCAGCAAAGAAGTCGGCGGGAAGAGCGTTTACAGCCTCGATGACCGCATCAATCCGGTCGTTGATCTTGTCAAGCTCCTCCTCGTTGCCGGTGGTCTTCACTTTGGCGTCGTTGAAGGCCACCTTCACACGGTCGGCAAGTGTCTTGCCGACATAATCAAGCTCAAGCGACGATACGCGCTGCTTTGCATAGACGATGTCGCCGCCGATGGCTGCAATCACATTTTCGATGTATCCGGAGACTTCCGGAGTGGTGAGCTTGCCCCTGTTGTCTTCTACATACCTGCCAAGACCCTCGATTGCGTTTGCGATGGCATCGGTGCCAATATGATAAGCCTGCGAGAAGCCCTTGAGGTAGTCAAGAAGTCCGTCGTACGAAGTCGAGAGGCCGGCGATGTCTCCGGTGGCTTCATCATAAGCGTTCTTCTCATCGACTGCGTTGTCCTGCGATTCCTTCACCTGGTCCACGCAGCCGTTGAGGATGTCCATAAGCTCGTCGAGTTCGGCTTTCTTATCGGCGTATACGTCGATGAGTCCTTCGGTGATGGCATCCACCTCTCTTCCGAGTGCCTTGAGCTTCATCTCGGCCTCGTCAAACATCCAGAGCATCTGCTCCTTAAGCGCGCGGTCTGCGTCAAGGCATGTTCCGCCGTCATCTTTGCCAAGGAAGACTTTGCGCATCTCGTCAAGCTCTGACTGCGACGGATAAGCCTCGCCCCATGCAGCCTGCGCAGCCTTCTGGAAATCGATGTTGGCAGGATCCAGCACTTTGTCAAGAAGGTCGGCTATGCGGTCCATTGCCAGGCCGGGAAGGTCTTTCTGGAAAGCGGCCTTCTCCGCCCATTCCTGCGCGTTCTGCCATCCTTCCTCAGCCAACTCGGAGCTGTGGTAGGCCCATTCGGCATTCTCCAGTCCGTTATTGACGGAACTGAGGCATTCCTCGGCTATTCTTCCGGTGATTCCTGCCGACTGCAGCTTGTCCTCGGCATCGGAAATCACAGTCTTGGCCTGCGCGTGGAGCCGGACATAGTAGTTTACGGCCACACTGTTGGCAGTAAGGTTCATCTCTGTAACCTTATTGCGCATCTCCTGAATGTAGCCCTGCGCCCTTGCAGTCCATTCCGCATTGAATTCCTCGGCAGTGATGAGATGCAGCTGGTTCTTCTGCTCCTCAAGCCAATAAGCCATCTGGCCGGGAAGCTCGCGTATGATCTTGGAATACTCGTAGATTCCCTCATGACGCTTCATCTCGGGCTTGAGGACTGTGCGGTAGCCTATGTTGTTGAGGTTGTAGTAGAACTCGTTGAAGGTGTTGATGGAACCGGCGTATGTCTGCTGAAGTTCCGCGATATTGGCAGTCCATCCGCATTCATTTACGATGTCCTTATTGTGATTGTCCACCTTGCCCGGGTAATCCTGTTCGATTTCACCGAGTATGCGGTCTATCTCGTCGCTTATGTACTTGAGGTCGTCGGTTATCGAAGGATTCTCGGCACACGACTTTCCGCTGCCGTAGGCCTCGGAAATGGCACCGCTGACCTGCATCAGGTCTGGATCTTCAGCCCGCTCGTTTGTGCGCAGGGCTTCCAGAGCCTCCTTCCATACGGCCACGAGCCCGGCGTCCTTGTCGTCGAGCGAAGCGATGGCGTTGGTGAGTTTCGCGCTGACTTCGTTCCATTTCTGAATCTGCGATTCATGATACTCATTGTTTAGCTGGTCAGCTTTAAGCGTATCATCTATCGCTTCATTCAAATCGTTGAGCTTCTTGTTGAGGTTGTCCCACTCTTTATACGCATTCTTTTTGTTGTACGCATCCTCGATGTCATTCCTGTACTGCTCCAACTGCGCATAGAACGAACCATCCGCGTTCGCCTCATCTCCCGGCTCTCCGATGATTGCGGCGAAATATGCCTTGCCGTTGTCTACGGAATTGTCGTCATTGTATTCCTTAAGGTTGTCAAGTTCCGAATTTATGTACGGAAGCCTGCCAACGAGCTGATCGTATGCCTTCTGATTGAGTATCAAGCCATCAACAGTTTGGTTGAATTCCTCGATTTCCAGCCAGAGAGCTTTGAGTTTGGCATCGACTGCATCGTAACCCGAAATGTCGCTGGCCGCGTTCATTTCAGCCTGTATAGAAGCGAGCTTTGTTCTGAGTCCATCAATGTCCGTCTTCATATCCTCGACTCCGAGATAGTCCTTGGAAACAGTCCCGGTTCCGCTGATTCCGGCATCCTCTCCTGCCTTTTTGAGTTTGCTTTCAGTGTTGACGAAATTGATGTCCTTGGTAACACCGCCGCTGAACTCTTTCTTGAGTTCGTCTATCTCAGCCTTCCATGTATCCTTCTGCAGTTTCTCGAGAAGGGCCTTTCCGTCGTCATAACATTCCTGGCCAGAAAGAGCGGCGGTCGAGTTGCGTTCTGCCACCAAACCGGTCTTGTCGGCGTTGAGACGGTCGTTGAGTCCGGTATATGCCTCGCCGGCAATGAACGCTTTCTTTACGTCGTCTCGGTCTGCTTCAGGAAGAACGATTTTGTTGCCATTCTCCTTGCCGTCAACATATTCCACAAGTCCGTCAAGTGCCGACTGATAATCGACGAATATGTTCTCGATGTCTTGGTATATCTTTTCGAGGGCTTTTGCATCGGTCAGAATCCTTTCAATCTGGGCGGTTACGTTGTCCACTTCATTCTGAGGAAGGTTCCCTTCTTCATCGGGAGTCAGTTCCTTGATTGCATTGGAGATGTTGTTGTAAGTGCCGGGGAGGTCTTTCGACGTTCCGAATTTCTCCGCATAAGGGATGCATGTACCCGGAATGTTGCCCATTGCAGCCACCTTGCCGATGTTCTCGTCGAGTTTCTTCATCAGCTCGTTGAGCGTTGCGAAAGGCTTCACGAAGAGTTTCAGCTCCTCGATCATCGCGCGTATCTCAGTGTCTTTGACAGGCTGCTCAAGACCCTGCTTTTCATACTTGGCTTCGGCACCGGTTTTTAGAGCGTCGATTGCCTCACGAATGGCACCGACTTTCGCGTCATACTCATCCTTGAAGTCGTTGGGAGCCGTGATTCCCTTGATGGCCTCGTCAAGCTCGCCGCTGAGCGCATACACGTCTTCGAGGATGAACTCCATCCAGGCGTTCTGGTCGTCCACGATTTTCCGGTAACCGGCCAAAGCGTCCTGAAGAGCCTTGATGTCGGCACTGATGCCCACGGTGGCAACTCCGATATTCTCTGAATCGTCGGCCGTCACGGAATCCTTGAAGCCGTAGTCCTTGGCACAGGCCTTGTCATAAATATCATATAACGCACCTAACCAATCAAGAATCACACTACTGTATACATCGGGATACAGCGTTATGCCCTTGAACGCTGAAATTGCAGAATACGCTTTCTCATATTCATCTTTGAGCGATTTCTTGAGTTCGGTGTATTCCTTGAAAGCGGCATTGTCCTCTTTGTCGGCATTGAATTTCGCACGCAAATCTTCAATAGCCTTGTCAAGGTTGGCATAGTCGGTTTTGAACTCTTCGATTTTGTCGACGAGATTGTTGTTTTCATACGCCTCTTTGACCTTATCCTCATATTTTGTCATGTCAGAAGAAATGATGCCAGTGCCGTCAAGGCAATTGCTGAGGTCCACATAGCCCACCTTCGCCCTTTCGCTCTTGATGTCGGTTATGAGAACCGCAAGCTTCTCTCTAAGGCCGCCGGGAGCGTTTATTCCGGCAAGAAGGTCATTGGCCTTCACCGAAGCATTGTAGGCCTCAACCTCCTCCTTGAGCAGTCTCAGCTCATTGGAGATTGCGCTGTTCATATCGGAATCCTCATACGGAGCCACGTCGTTGTAAAGCTTCTCCCCCTTATAAAGATTCATAAGCTCCTTATCAGACGTGCCGGCATCGGCTTTCATCGCCCCTATCTTGCGGGAAACCTGGTTGTAGCGCGCCACAAGGCCGTCCAGGCGGGTTTTCAGTTCCGCCGGCAGTTCTACGCCTTCTGCAGGCTGTGCAATCAGTTCTGAATCATTGGAGATTCCGCCGGGGAGCAATTTCCAACGGAGATCGAAGAGACGTGTCGCCTCTGCCGGGAAGTCATATTTAAGTATGAGCTGACACCCGGTATAGCTTACAGGCAGGCTGGTTGTCTTGGGAATGAGTTTGATTTCAATTTCGCTTTCGACGCCGTCGCTGACTGCTTTGGTCGCAAACTCGAAACGCTTTTCGGTGGCTACGGATTTGACTTTAAGCAGTTCGCCGTTCTGGCGGACTTCCAGCCTGAAGTTTTCAAACGTCTCAAAGCTGATCAGGTATTCTCCTTTGGGCAAACCTTTGACAACCTGCGTAAGTTCCCCGTTGCCGATTTGGGAACTCAAGGAATTGTCTCCGAGCTGGTAACCATCTCCGGCCAGACCGTTCGGGAACCACTGGTGTGGATCCTGGAGGTCGGGCAGGTCGATGTCGGCATAGGCAGCAAAGCCCACAGGAGCCGTCATCAATAAAGAAACGAGAATCTTTTTCTGCATGTTTTTGTACTTTAAAGTGTTATATATTGTTTATGTTTTTGTCGGCAGACAATGTCTTTCATACTGTGAATCAATAATATGCATCAGCGGAAAAGATTCAGGGCTCTCCGGTGGCCAATCATCGACGGAACACACCGTCCCCCTCCCCCGAAAACCGCTTTTGACGATGCCAAAAACGGTCAACATTCCGCTGCTTATCGGCGAATTTGCTTATATACCGATTTATTCGAGTCGAAAAGACGGTGCAAAGTTAACGATTTCTTCACACTTCCCCCCGATATCATTTAAATGAATTTAAATGATGTTAAGAATTGCTAATCAACGATATTTATGACACTTTTTTAACATCTTACCGCCCAAAATCCGCATTAAACCACCCAATCCGAAGCACCAATCCTCCTCCCGGAAACAAAAAAGAGGAGAAACCGCCAAAACGGTCTCTCCTCCATATATAATACAAATGACAATCTACGTCAGACAGGCGCAATCAAATCCTCCGCTTTCAAATGTCCCAGCCGAGGAAAAGAAGCGTAAAATCATTTGCTCTCAACGACTTCCACAGCTGCCGCCTCAACAGTCTCCGCCTGGGACTGCTCCTCCTCTGCCTTGCGCAGAGCCTCATACTCGTCGAGGTTGGCTACGATGAGCTTGTTGTACTCACGCAGACCCGTACCGGCCGGGATGAGGTGGCCGCAGATCACGTTCTCCTTCATGCCCTCGAGCGTGTCGGTCTTTCCGTTGATTGCAGCCTCGTTGAGCACCTTGGTCGTCTCCTGGAACGATGCCGCAGAGATGAAGCTCGAAGTCTGAAGGGCTGCACGCGTGATTCCCTGAAGAATCTGTTCCGACGTGGCCGGAACCGCATCGCGCACTGTCATGATCTTGAGGTCTCGACGCTTGAGAGCCGAGTTCTCATCGCGGAGCTTGCGGACGGTGATGATCTGGCCACGGCGATAGACCTGGCTGTCTCCCTCGTCGGTAATCACCTTCTTGCCCCAGATGTTGTCGTTCTCCTCCATGAATTCGCGCTTATCCACCACCTGCTGCTCAAGGAAGCGGGTGTCGCCGGCATCGAGGATGTTGACCTTGCGCATCATCTGGCGCACGATCACCTCAAAGTGCTTGTCGTTGATCTTAACGCCCTGCGAACGGTATACGTCCTGCACTTCGTTCACGATGTATTCCTGCACAGCCGTCGGGCCCTTGATGTTGAGGATGTCGGTCGGCGTGATGGCACCGTCGGAAAGCGGCGTGCCGGCACGCACATAGTCGTTCTCCTGCACGAGAATCTGCTTCGACAGAGGCACAAGGTACTTCTTCACCTCGCCGAGCTTCGACGTTACGCTTATCTCCTGATTGCCTCGCTTTATCTTGCCGAATTCCACCTCGCCGTCTATTTCGCTCACAACAGCCGGGTTGGACGGGTTGCGCGCCTCGAACAGCTCGGTTACACGAGGCAGACCGCCTGTGATGTCGCCGACGTTGCCCGTTGCGCGGGGAATCTTCACGAATGCCTGACCCGGAGTTACCGATTCTCCTTCGTTTACCAGCAGGTGGGCACCCACAGGCAGCGAGTAGGAACGGAGTATGTTGCCGTCGCGATCCACAAGATGCGCCTTCGGCACAATCGTGCGGTCTTTCGACTCAATCATGATCTTCTCATGCTGGCCGGTGGCCTCGTCCGATTCCACACGGTAGGTAAAGCCTTCCATTACGTTCTCGAAGCGCACCTTACCCGCCTCTTCGGAAATGATGACGTTGTTGAAGGGGTCCCACTCGCAAATCATGTCGCCGTCCTTCACCATGTCGCCGTCCTTGAAGAAGATGCGCGAACCGTAAGGAATGTTGGCGGTCGTGAGCACCATCTCCGTGCGCGGCTCGACGATGCGCAGCTCGGCCATACGGCCCACCACGATGTCTATGCCCTTGCTGTCCTTGATGGTACGCAGTTCGTCAATCTCAAGGCGACCGTCATAACGCGAAGTTACATCCTTCACCACAGCCTGGTTTGATGCGACACCGCCGACGTGGAAAGTACGGAGCGTAAGCTGCGTGCCCGGCTCACCGATTGACTGGGCGGCAATCACGCCCACGGCCTCGCCTTTCTGCACCATACGGTGGTTGGAAAGGTTGCGTCCGTAGCATTTCGCGCAGACACCCTTCTTCGATTCGCAGGTGAGCACGGAGCGTATCTCCACCTGTTCTATGGCGGAACTCTCGATGCGCTCGGCTGCCGTCTCGGTGATTTCCTCACCCTGGGCCACGATAAGCTCATTGGTATAGGGGTCAACGATGTCGTGGACAGACACGCGTCCGAGTATGCGCTCGCTGAGCGACGCCACCACTTCCTCGTTGTTCTTTATTTCCGTGCAGACAAGGCCACGGAGCGTGCCGCAGTCCTCCTCTGTGATTATCACGTCATGCGCCACGTCTACCAGACGACGCGTCAGGTAACCTGCGTCGGCGGTCTTAAGAGCCGTGTCGGCAAGACCTTTACGCGCACCGTGCGTAGAGATGAAGTATTCCAGCACCGAAAGACCCTCCTTGAAGTTTGCAAGAATCGGGTTCTCGATGATCTGGCCGCCCTCTGCGCCGGCCTTCTGCGGCTTGGCCATAAGGCCACGCATACCTGACAGCTGACGAATCTGGTCTTTCGAACCACGGGCACCGGAGTCAAGCATCATGTACACCGAGTTGAAACCCTTCTGGTCTTCGGCCATCTGCTTCATCAGAGTGGACGCAAGCTTGTTGTTGATGTGCGTCCAAATGTCAATCACCTGGTTGTAACGCTCGTTACCGGTGATGAAGCCCATCTGGTAGTTCTGAAGCACCTCTTCCACCTGCGCATGCCCTTCGGCCACGTATTCTTCCTTCTCCTTCGGGATGATGACATCGCCGAGGTTGAACGACAGGCCGCCACGGAATGCCATACGGTAACCGAGGTTCTTGATGTCGTCGAGGAACTGCGCCGAACGCGTTACGCCGCATTTCTTGATCACCTTGCCGATGATAGTGCGGAGGCTCTTCTTCGATATGATTTCGTTGACATAGCCTATCTCCTTGGGTACATACTGGTTGAAGAGCACGCGGCCCACGGAAGTGTCCTTGCGGAGCACCTTCACTGCCTTTCCGTTCTCGTCCACGTCATCGACAAGAATCGTAACAGGCGCATGGAGCGTAACGCGGCCTTCGTTGTATGCGATTTCGGCTTCCTCCGGGCCATAGAACACCGAGCCTTCACCCTTGTCTCCCTCGCGGAGCTTGGTGATGTAGTAAAGACCGAGCACCATGTCCTGCGAAGGCACGGTGATAGGCGCGCCGTTGGCAGGGTTGAGGATGTTGTGCGCGCCGAGCATAAGCATCTGCGCCTCAAGGATGGCCTCGTTGCCGAGAGGAAGATGGACAGCCATCTGGTCGCCGTCGAAGTCGGCGTTGAATGCCGTACATGCCAGCGGGTGGAGCTGGATTGCCTTGCCTTCGATCATCTTGGGCTGGAACGCCTGGATGCCGAGACGGTGAAGCGTCGGGGCACGGTTGAGAAGCACCGGATGTCCCTTCATGACATATTCAAGGATGTCCCACACCACCGGTTCCTTGCGGTCTACAATCTTCTTCGCGCTCTTCACCGTCTTCACGATGCCGCGCTCTATGAGCTTGCGTATGATGAACGGTTTGTAAAGCTCTGCGGCCATAAGCTTGGGTATGCCGCACTCGTGCATCTTCAGCTCCGGGCCTACGACGATAACCGAACGCGCGGAATAGTCCACACGCTTACCGAGAAGGTTCTGACGGAAACGTCCCTGCTTACCCTTAAGGCTGTCGGAAAGCGACTTGAGCGGACGGTTGACGTCGCTCTTCACCGCGCTCGACTTGCGCGAGTTGTCAAGCAGCGAATCCACGGCCTCCTGGAGAAGACGCTTCTCGTTGCGCAGAATCACGTCGGGAGCCTGAATCTCGATAAGACGCTTCAGGCGGTTGTTGCGTATGATCACGCGGCGGTAAAGGTCGTTGAGGTCGGAAGTCGCGAAGCGGCCGCCATCGAGCGGCACGAGCGGACGGAGCTCCGGCGGAATCACCGGCACGGCCTTCAGCACCATCCATTCCGGACGGTTGCGGTCGGCAGAAGCCAGGAAAGAATTGACCACCTGCAGGCGTTTCAGGGCCTCGGTCTTGCGCTGCTGCGAACCGTCGGTATTGGCGCGGTCGCGCAGTTCGGCGGCAAGGGCAGAGAGATCTATATCCTTCAGGAGGTCGTAGATGGCGTCGGCGCCCATCTTGGCGATAAACTTGTTGGGGTCGTCGTCCTCGAGCATGCGGTTCTCCTCAGGCACGCTTTCTATTATGTCGAGATATTCCTCTTCACTCAGCAGGTCGAGCTTCTCAAGCTCGCGCGACGCGTTGCCGTCCTTGATCTTGAGACCGTAGTTGCCCGGATTGACCACAACATACTTCTCGTAATATATCACCTGATCGAGCTTCTTGGAAGCAAGACCGAGCAGATAGCCTATCTTGTTGGGAAGGGAGCGGAAATACCATATATGCGCCACGGGAACCACAAGCTCGATGTGGCCCATGCGCTCGCGGCGCACCTTCTTCTCCGTAACCTCAACGCCGCAACGGTCGCAGACTATGCCCTTGTAGCGGATGCGCTTGTACTTGCCGCAATGGCACTCGTAGTCCTTCACCGGGCCGAAGATCTTCTCGCAGAAGAGGCCGTCGCGCTCCGGCTTGTAGGTGCGGTAGTTGATGGTCTCCGGTTTGAGCACTTCGCCGCTCGACTTCTCCTTGATCTCTTCGGGAGATGCAAGGCCGATAGTGATTTTCGAGAAGTTGCTCTTTATTTTGTTGTCTCTTCTAAAAGCCATTTTCGTCTTTCTAGATTTTTGTTTTGTTGAGGTTAGTCGAGAGTGATGCTCAGGCCGAGGCCACGGAGTTCATGCAGAAGCACGTTGAGCGATTCGGGAATGCCGGGGTTGGGCATCGGGTCGCCCTTCACGATGGCCTCATAGGCCTTGCTGCGGCCCATGACGTCGTCCGACTTGATGGTCAGTATCTCCTGAAGGATGTGCGACGCGCCGAATGCCTCAAGCGCCCACACCTCCATCTCACCGAAACGCTGTCCGCCGAACTGTGCCTTACCACCGAGAGGCTGCTGCGTAATCAGCGAGTACGGGCCGATCGAACGCGCGTGCATCTTGTCCTCTACCATGTGTCCGAGCTTAAGCATATAGATGATGCCCACGGTAGCCGGCTGGTCGAAACGGTCGCCGGTGCCGCCGTCGTAGAGATATGTCTTGCCATAGCGGGGCACACCGGCCTTGTCGGTCCACTCGTTGAGGTCGTCGAGCGACGCACCGTCGAAAATCGGTGTGGCGAACTTCTCGCCGAGTTCGCGGCCTGCCCATCCGAGTACAGTCTCGAAAATCTGGCCGAGGTTCATTCGCGACGGCACACCCAGAGGGTTGAGCACGATGTCCACGGGTGTTCCGTCCTCGAGGAACGGCATGTCTTCCTGACGCACCACGCGGGACACGATGCCCTTGTTTCCGTGGCGGCCTGCCATCTTGTCGCCCACGCCGATCTTGCGCTTCTTGGCTATGTAGACCTTGGCCATCTGCATGATTCCGGAAGGAAGCTCGTCGCCGATCGTGATGTCAAACTTCTTGCGGCGCAGCTCACTGTCTATCTCCTTCGACTTGCGGAGATAGTTGGTGATCAGCTCGCCAACCATATTGTTGATGCGCTCGTCGTCGGTCCACTTGCTGAGGTTGACCGTCTCGTAGTCGAGCGTCGCGAAGTTCACGTCCTTGAAGCGCACGCCCTTGTCGATAACCTCCACTCCTAGGAAATCCTTCACCCCGGCAGAGACCATATCGCCAAGAAGTGTCTCCATCTTGCCGAGCAATATCTGCTTGAGCGCGCCCTGCTTCTCCTCGTATTCCTCGTCGAGACGCGGAAGCTGCGCATTGGCGCTCTTCTTGTTGTTCTTGTTCTTGACGGCACGCGAGAAAAGGTTTGTGCCTATCACCACGCCCTTGAGCGACGGGGAAGCCTTGAGCGAAGCGTCCTTCACGTCGCCGGCCTTGTCGCCGAAGATGGCGCGGAGCAGCTTCTCCTCAGGAGTCGGGTCGCTTTCGCCCTTAGGCGTGATCTTGCCGATCATGATGTCGCCCGGCACCACATGTGCGCCCACGCGGATGATGCCGCGCTCATCGAGGTCTTTCGTGGCGTCTTCGCTCACGTTAGGGATGTCGCTGGTCAGCTCCTCCATTCCGCGCTTAGTCTCGCGCACCTCGAGGGTGTACTCGTCGACATGCACCGAAGTCAGTATGTCTTCACGCACCATGCGCTCGTTGAGCACGATGGCATCCTCATAGTTGTAGCCCTTCCACGGCATGAACGCCACCTTGAGGTTGCGGCCAAGGGCAAGCTCGCCCTTCTCTGTGGAGTATCCTTCGGTAAGGATGTCGCCCAGGCTCACCCTGTCCCCCTTGTTGCATATCGGACGCAGGTCGATGGTGGTGCCTTGGTTCGTGCGGCGGAACTTGGGCAGCTTGTATTCCTTCACCGACGGCTCGAACGACACGAATTCCTCGTCGGGCGTGCGGTCATAGTTGATACGGATGATTGTGGAGTCCACATATTCCACCACACCTGTGCCTTCGGCCATGATCTGGGTGCGGGAGTCGCGGATAAGCTGCCCTTCGATGCCGGTGCCCACAATCGGAGCCTCGCTACGGAGCAGAGGCACGGCCTGGCGCATCATGTTCGAGCCCATCAGCGCACGGTTCGCGTCGTCATGCTCAAGGAACGGAATCAGCGAAGCGGCTATGGACGCTATCTGGATAGGAGCCACGTCCATAAGCTCGATGCTCTCGGGAGCCACAATCGGGAAGTCTGCGTCGAGGCGGGCCTTCACTTTGTTCCTGATGAAAGTGCCGTCGTCGTTGAGCGGCGCGTTTCCTTGGGCTATCATCTTTCCCTCCTCGATTTCGGCCGTCAGATAGATCACATCATTGTTGTTGAGGTCTACCTTTCCGCTTTCCACCTTGCGGTAGGGAGTCTCGATGAAACCGAGGTTGTTGATTTTGGCATATACGCACAGGCTCGATATAAGGCCGATGTTCGGGCCTTCCGGAGTCTCGATGGGACAAAGGCGCCCGTAATGGGTATAGTGCACGTCTCGCACCTCGAAGCCGGCACGCTCACGCGACAGACCGCCCGGGCCGAGGGCCGACATACGGCGTTTGTGGGTGATTTCAGCAAGAGGGTTGGTCTGGTCCATGAACTGCGAAAGCGCGTTCGTACCGAAGAAGGTGTTGATCACCGACGAAATCGTCTTCGCGTTGATGAGGTCGATTGGAGTGAACACCTCGTTGTCGCGCACGTTCATGCGCTCACGGATGGTGCGCGACATACGCGCCAGTCCGACTCCGAACTGGTTGTAGAGCTGCTCGCCGACGGTACGCACGCGGCGGTTGCTGAGGTGGTCGATGTCATCGACGTCGCTCTTCGCGCTTATCAGCTCAATGAGATACTTGATGATCGCAATGATGTCCTCACGCGTAAGCACCTTCACGTCCACCGAAGTGTCGAGGCTGAGCTTCTTGTTGATACGGAAACGGCCCACTTCCCCGAGGTCGTAACGCTTTTCGCTGAAGAAAAGGTTGGTGATGACCTCACGGGCAGAAGCGTCGTCCGGCGGCTCCGCGTTGCGCAGCTGTCTGTAGATATGCTGTATCGCCTCCTTCTCAGAGTTGGAGGGGTCTTTCGCGAGGGTGTTGAATATGATTGTATAGTCCACAGTGCCCACATTCTCCTTTTCGAGAAGCAGGGTCTGGATGCCGCTTTCAAGAATGGCGTCGATATGGTCGTCCGTGAGAACCTCACCGCGCTCAACGATCACTTCGTTGCGCTCGATGGAGTTAACCTCGCCGGTGTCGGGGTCAACCATATCCTCGACCCACGAATGCAGGATGCGTCCAGCGAGCTTGCGGCCCACGGACTTCTTGAGGTTGGTCTTGTTGACCTTCACCTCTTCTGCAAGGTCGAAAATCTGGATGATGTCCTTGTCGCTTTCAAGGCCGATCGCACGGAGAAGCGTAGTTACGGGAAGCTTCTTCTTACGGTCGATGTAGGCGTACATCACATTGTTGATGTCAGTAGCAAACTCTATCCAGCTGCCACGGAAAGGAATGATTCGCGCGGAATAGAGCTTGGTGCCGTTGGCATGGACGCTTTGGCCGAAAAACACGCCCGGAGAACGGTGCAGCTGCGACACCACGACACGCTCCGCTCCGTTGATGACAAAAGTCCCTTGGTCTGTCATATACGGAATCGGACCCAGATATACGTCCTGGATCGTGGTGTCGAAGTCCTCATGGTCGGGATCCGTGCAGTAAAGCTTCAGCTTCGCCTTCAAAGGCACGCTGTAGGTCAGTCCCCTCTCCAGACATTCATCTATCGTGTAGCGAGGCGGATCAATGTAGTAATCCAGGAACTCCAACACGAAATTGTTGCGTGTGTCGGCTATTGGGAAATTCTCAGCAAACACCTTGTAGAGACCCTGGTTCTTGCGGTTCTCAGGCGGCGTGTCAAGCTGCAGAAAATCACGGAAGGATTTCAACTGCACTTCGAGAAAATCCGGAAAAGGAAGCGGATTCTTCACCGAAGCGAAGCTTACGCGCGTTTTTTCGGTTAAATTAACTGACATTTGATTTATATTGTATTGTTCTTTTTCTTTCTGTCTCGCTCATGGCGGATTCCTCGCGGCAGGCACTCGAATCCGCCATATCCGGCACACGACACGAATATCCTCGTCTCGAAGCCGCCCATTCGGCCTCAAAACGATGATACTCAACTCGGATGCCTGTCGTTCTCTATATCCATCTGCTATCCGGGGCGCATGCCCCATAGCGTCCTGCTTCTTTGGCCGAAAAGGAATGCCTTCCGGCACAGATTCATCCTTGGGTTAGCCTTTGAACGCCAACCACTTGCCGCCGCCGCAATTCCACTAACGGCAACTGCGGCAGAAAAACACTGTTCGGATTGACGTAAATCAGCTCGCAAAGTTACAAAAAAAATCCGACATAAGCATAACACAACGCAGATAATCCATCGTTAAAAAATCCAAACGACACACCCCACTCTCAACTTACAAGAATAGTTCCAAACCGAAGTTTTGCATTTCGGTTTGGAACATACTCAAAGGAAAAGGGTCAAGGATGCGGCTGAAGGCCTGTCCTTGACCCTTATGTAGGTAGCTGGAATCTCTTACTTGAGCTCTACTTCAGCACCGGCCTCTTCGAGCTGCTTCTTCATGCCCTCAGCCTCAGCCTTGGGAAGGCCTTCCTTGATGTTGCTGGGAGCGCCGTCAACGAGCTCCTTAGCCTCTTTCAGCCCGAGGCCGGTGAGTTCCTTCACAAGCTTAACGACTGCGAGCTTGCTTGCGCCTGCTGCCTTAAGCACTACGTCGAAGTTTGTTTTCTCTTCAGCGGCTGCTGCGCCAGCTGCCGGACCGGCTGCTACTGCCACTGCCGCAGCGGCGGGTTCGATGCCGTACTCGTCTTTGAGAATCTGAGCAAGTTCGTTTACTTCCTTTACGGTCAAGTTAACTAATTGTTCTGCAAAAGCTTTCAAATCTGCCATTTTTGTATCTTTGTTTTTTTGTTTTTACTTGAATTGGTTTATTTGTTGGAGAGGGTTTCAAGCACGCCGTGGATAGTGTTGGCGCCGCTCTGGAGAGCCGAGATGACATTCTTCGCGGGCGACTGCAGCAATGCCACAACGTCGGCGATGAGTTCGTTCTTGCTCTTGATGTTGGCGAGGGTCTCCAACGACTCTTCGCCTACATAAGTAGTTTCCTCCACATACGCGCCCTTTAGCATCGGGAGCGTATCGCCCTTCTTGCGGAAAGCCTTCACAAGCTTCGCGGGAGCGTTGCCGGTGTTGCTGAGGAGAAGCGTGGTGTCGCCGTGCAGAAGGTCGTAGAGTTCGCTGTAGTCTGTCTCGCTTGCCTCGAAAGCCTTTTTGAGAAGAGTGTTCTTCACGCAAAGCATCTTGACATCGCTCTTGAAGCACTCGCGACGGAGCGCGCTTGTCTTCTCGGCGTCGAGACCGGCAGTCTGTACGAGGTAGACGCAGGCATAGTCGGCAAGCGTCGTCCCGATCATTTCAATGATTCTTGCTTTATCTTCCTTTTTCATCGTTGTGCTGTTTTACTGGTTACTCGGCCACCGATTTGGGCTCCACTTTTATGCCGGGGCTCATTGTGCTCGAAAGATAAATGCTCTTGATGTATGTGCCTTTTGCCGTGGAGGGCTTGAGCTTGATCAGCGTGTTGACGAACTCGCGTGCGTTGTCGCGCATCTGATCGGGAGTGAAGCTCACCTTGCCGATTGAAGCGTGCACGATGCCAGTCTTGTCCACTTTGAAGTCAATCTTGCCCTGCTTAACCTCCTTTACAGCCTTTGCAACGTCCATCGTAACAGTGCCGCTCTTGGGGTTTGGCATCAGGCCGCGCGGGCCGAGTATGCGGCCCAAAGGACCGAGCTTGCCCATGACGGAGGGCTGAGTGATGATGACGTCCACGTCAGTCCATCCGCCCTTGATTTTGTCGATGTATTCGTCGAGTCCGACATAATCCGCTCCGGCCTCCTTGGCAGCAGCCTCGGCATCTGCGTTGCAGAGCACCAGAACCCTTACCTGCTTGCCGGTGCCGTGGGGCAGCGAAACGACGCCACGCACCATCTGGTTTGCCTTGCGCGGATCTACGCCAAGACGAACGTCAATATCCAGAGACGCGTCGAACTTGGTGAAAGTAATCTCTTTCACCTTCTCGGCCGCTTCCTGCAATGTATAGGTCTTCCCAGCTTCAATCTTGGACAAAGCCAACTTTTGGTTTTTTGTCAGTTTTCCCATTTTCTTGAAGTTTATTAAATTGATTCAGGGAAAGTCCCCTTCACAGTGATACCCATGCTTCTCGCCGTGCCTGCTACCATACGCATAGCCGACTCAACGGTGAAACAGTTCAAATCCGGCATCTTGTCTTCTGCAATAGTCTTAACCTGCTCCCACGTGATTTCTGCCACCTTGTTACGGTTGGGCTGAGCCGAACCGCTCTTAAGCTTGGCGACCTCCTTCAGCTGGACTGCCACCGGCGGGGTCTTCACGATAAAGTCGAACGACTTGTCCGTGTAGTACGTGATTACTACAGGAAGAACCTTTCCGGCCTTATCTTGGGTACGGGCATTGAATTGCTTGCAAAATTCCATGATGTTGATGCCTTTCGAACCCAGAGCGGGGCCGACCGGCGGCGAGGGGTTGGCCGCCCCGCCTTTTATCTGCAATTTGATCTGTCCGGCAATTTCCTTAGCCATTGTTGTTGTTTTTAATTGGTTTGATTACACCTGCGAGCAATCCGCCCGGACACAGTTTCTCCCCGTCGGCGACGCGTAACACCATCGCCTGCGAGGCTCACTGTCATTTTCCAGCCAGATTCACTCTCTTTCCACTTGGGAATGTTCCAACTCAAGGTCGGTGGGACGATCGAAAATCTTCACCTCGACCTTCAATTTCTGTTTCTCGTTGTTGACTTCCTTGATTACGCCACGGAAACCGTTGAACGGCCCGAAAATCACCTTCACGGATTCTCCCTCCCTGAAGTCAGACAGCTGCTCGTCAAGCCCCTGCTGAAGATCGTCGGCCGCACCAAGCATCCTCATCACTTCCTCCTCGCGCAGAGACTCAGGCTCGCTGGTCTTAGCGCGTCCGCGAAGGAAATCTATGACATTCGTCGTGTTGCGAAGTTCATAAATCACCTCTCCGGTCAGAATGGCTTCTATGAAGACATATCCCGAATACAAGGTGCGCTCCTTGACGGCACGCTTGCCGTTGCGGTTAGTCACCACCTTTTCGGTTGGGATAAGCACCTGAAACACATAGTTTCCAAGATCAGTGTTCTTGATTGCTGCATCAAGAACTTCCTTAACCTTAGCCTCTTTGCCTGAAATGGCACGCAACACGTACCACTTCTTGCTTCTTGCATTCTCATTAGCGCTTACTTCCATCATCTCCGTGTCAGCTCTTTTGTTTGCTTGGTTCTTTGGTTCGTGAAGAGAGAAGACAACGACACGATTCAGAAGCTGACACTGTATATCAGCTCCATCAGAAGATTGAACACCTTATCTACTGCCCAGATGAACAGCGCAAGAATGATGGAAGCTACAAGCACCAACACCGAGCTGTTGATAAGTTGTTTCTGAGTCGGCCAAGAAACCTTATAAACGAGTTCGTTGTAAGATTCCTTTATATCCTGTATTAATTTCATGTCTGTTGTTTCGTTTGCACGGGAAGAGAGGCTCGAACTCCCGACCCTTGGTTTTGGAGACCAATGCTCTACCAACTGAGCTATTCCCGTGTGTGAGAGGGCTTCAGACTTGGAAGCCCTCTTTTATGTCAATCAGTCGCCTGATTAGTCTTCTATTACAGAAGTGATCTGGCCAGAACCTACCGTGCGGCCACCTTCGCGGATAGCGAAACGAAGACCCTGATCGCAAGCTACCGGAGTGATGAGCTTAACGTCGATTTCAACGTTGTCGCCAGGCATCACCATCTCTACGCCCTCCGGAAGAGTGATCTCACCGGTAACGTCAAGAG
>ERZ778503.104-NODE-104-length-69219-cov-13.376887_pt1 | contig 69219 bp, 62 predicted proteins | sample MGYA00510047_ERZ778503 | MGnify/ENA primary metagenome ERZ778503 (study PRJEB29527, sample SAMN07138965) | mouse gut metagenome | material: feces | host: mouse | place: China:Nanjing | collected 2016-01-25 ... | reverse complement strand
CAATGGGGGGCAATTTAAATAATCCATAGGGGGTCAATTTGTTGAGAATATCCAGGCGGATGCATTTATTGCAATGGATTTAAGTATACGATCAATGCTATGATATGTTATGAATATCACAAATAATGTGACAAGGAACCATAAATGTGAATTGTCCATTAGTAATATGTGTCCGCATACTATGTCACGTATAAGGTCTGTGCCTTCGTCGAAGTAACCGCAGAGATATTTTACAGGGACGGAAAGAAAGAATGTGGTGAATATAAATGGGATTATCAGACGTCTGAACTTATTACGTGTCAGTTCCGCAATGGTTCGTTTTTTTCGAGAGAGTGAATATACTATTCCGCTTAGCAGAAACAGTAAAGGTAAGCGGAATGTGGATAGGATTTCATAGAAGATTTATTGGCATAATGGAAATATGGGGATGTGCCGATTGTAGAAAACAGTATATGGGTTTGCTGGGAGGGAATTCCTCCGAAATCGGTGCTGATAGACAGATAATGCGTATGTGCGATGATAATCAAGATGATTGATATTGCTCTTGCGTAATCAATCCAATCTATTTTTTGGAGGAGGAAGAATCTGTCATTCTTGTGAGGGAAAATAGTCGTAATAAGACAAAGAGACTGCCTCTCCAATAAGTAGGAGGCGGTCTCTTTGTTATGAATGTGAGTGAGGGGATTAGTCCTCGTTGAGGTTGACGCGCTTGAAGGAAGCAACGAGGAGGCCGTTCTGGGCCTGCTCGAGGTATTTGCCGATGGTCAGGGAGCCATCTTTGATGAACTCCTGCTCCATGAGGCAGCTTTCCTTGTAGAACTTGTTGACACGGCCTTCGGCGATGTTCTTGATCATCTGCTCGGGAAGGTTGGCTGCCTTTGCCTCAGCGGTCTCTTTGGCGATGACTCGGGCTTTGGCGGCTTCCTCTTCGGTGAGCCATCCCTTGGCGATGTTTGAGTTGATGTGGTCTTCGGAGTCAACGAGGTTGGGGTTGATGCCGTTTTTCTTGAGAGCGGCTTCAACTGCCTTCTTCACCTGCTCCTCCTTGGTCTTCTCGACAGCCACGTTGTACTCAGCCTCGACGGTTGCCTGGGGCACGCTCTGGCGGTCAACAGCCACGGGGTTCATGGAGGCTACCTGCATGGCCACGTCGCGTCCTACCTGGAAGTCAACGCCCTCGAGGTTGAAGCCCACGATGGTGGCGAGCTTGTTGCCGAGGTGGTTGTAAGAGGTGGTGGAGGGAGCTTCGATGAATTCGTAAGCACCGAGTTCGGTCTTCTCGCCGGTCTTGCCGCCTTCCTCTACGACGAGGTCGGCAACGGTGCGGCCGTCAACGGTGACAGCCTTGAGCTCGTCGAGGCTCTTGCACTTGTTTGCAACAGCGAGGTCGAGGAGCTTTTGGGTGAGTTCCACGAATCCGGCGTTCTTTGCCACGAAGTCGGTCTCGCACTGGAGGGCGACGATTGCGGCGAAGTTGCCTTCGCTCTTGGCGAGGACGCAGCCTTCAGCAGCCACGCGGTCTTCGCGCTTGGCGGCTACTGCCTGGCCTTTCTTGCGGAGGATCTCAACAGCGGCTTCGATGTCGCCGTCGGTCTCGGCGAGAGCTTTCTTGCAGTCCATCAGGCCGGCCGATGTGAGGTGGCGCAGCTTGGTTATTTCTGCCATTGTTACTGCCATATCTTGGAGTGTTTTTAGCTTGTTAATGAATCGTTTTTCAATGTAGAACTCAACGGAGGCGCAATGCCCCCGTTGAGTCTTACTGATGGGGGATTTTCTGCTTGTTATTCGGCAGCCTCTTCGGCGGGAGCCTCTGCGGTCTCAGCCTCAGCCACGGAAGCCTCGCCCTCGCCTTCGTTGCGACGGACGGCGCGGCGGCGCTCGCGACGGGGAGCCTCGCCCTCGCCGGCGGCCTGGGTGTCAACCTTCTCAGCCTTGCGCTCTTCGAGACCTTCGGCCATGGCGGCGCATACGGTGTCGAGGATCAGCTCGATTGACTTGGAAGCGTCATCGTTGGCGGGAATCACGAAGTCAACGTCGTTGGGGTTTGAATTGGTGTCGACCATGGCGAACACGGGGATACCGAGACGGTTTGCCTCAGCCACGGCAATGCGCTCCTTGAGCACGTCAACAACGAAGAGGGCCGAGGGAAGACGGTTGAGGTCGGCGATGGAGCCGAGGGTCTTCTCCAGCTTGGCGCGCTGACGGGAAATCTGGAGCTTCTCGCGCTTTGAGAGGTTGTCGAATGTGCCATCCTTGGTCATCTTGTCGATGTTGGCCATTTTCTTGACGGCCTTGCGGATGGTGGGGAAGTTGGTGAGCATACCGCCGGGCCAGCGCTCGATCACATAGGGCATACCGATGCTCTGGGCTTTGTCAGCGGTTACTTGTTTGGCCTGTTTCTTGGTGGCAACGAAGAGTACCTTCTTGCCCTGTTTTGCTATCGATTTGAGAGCCGCGGCAGCCTCGTCGAGCTTGGCAGCGGTCTTGTAGAGGTCAAGAATGTGGATACCATTGCGCTCCATGAAGATGTAGGGAGCCATCGCGGGGTTCCATTTGCGTTTGAGGTGGCCGAAGTGGCAACCTGCTTCAAGGAGCTGGTCAAAAGTGGGTGTAGCCATTTTTTGTAAAGTAGTGTTTACGTTCTTTTGGATTACAACCCCGGGGTAGGGAACGTCGGGTCCATCCGCGGGATTTAGATGCTAAACTTGGAGGGGGAGGAGGAGAGAAAGATGAAGATGATATTAACGCTTGGAGAACTGGAAGCGCTTGCGGGCCTTGGGCTGACCGGGCTTCTTACGTTCAACGACGCGCGGGTCGCGGGTCATGAAGCCTTCGGCGCGGAGGGCGGGCTTGTCCTCGGGGTTGATTTTCACGAGAGCGCGGGCGATGGCGAGACGGAGGGCCTCGGCCTGTCCTTTGTAACCGCCGCCGTCGATGTTGACGGCGATGTCATACTTCTCGACGCAGTCGAGTGTCTTCAGGGGCTGAAGCACGATGTACTGGAGGATGGAGGAGGGGAAGTACTTGTCGAGGGGACGACGGTCGTGGTTGCAATTGATGGTGATTGCGCCGTTGCCTTCCTTGACAATAACGCGGGCGATGGCGGCTTTACGGCGGCCTACTGCATTAACTGATTCCATAGAGGTTTCGGGTTCTGTTTAGGTTGGCAAATGTTACTTGATAGTGTTGATGTCAATCACCTTGGGGTTCTGGGCCTCGTGGGGATGGTTGGGACCGTTGTAGACGTGGAGGTTCTTGAGAAGCTGACGTCCGAGACGGTTTTTGGGGAGCATACCCTTGACAACGCGGAGGTAGAGGGGGTGCATGCCCGGCTTGAGGTGCTTGTTGAAGGATTTCTTCATCAGCACTTCAGGGGTCTCCATGCGCTGTCCGCCGGGGTAACCGGTGTAGTGGTAGTAAATCTTCTCTGTCATCTTGTTGCCGGTCAGAACGACTTTGTCGGCGTTGATGATGATCACATTGTCGCCGCAAGCCACGTTGGGGGAGTAGCTGGGCTTGTTTTTGCCGCGGAGGATCTTGGCCACCTTAGAGCAGAGTCGTCCGAGGACCTGGTCGGTAGCGTCGACGATGATCCATTCCTTCTGGATGCTCTCGGCATTGGGGGTAAGGGTCTTGTAACTTAAAGTATCCACTTCTTAAAGTTTGATTAATAAATGATTAACGTGACCTTTCGCCGCAGTCTTCCCGGCCAAAGGAGGGCTGCAACTATGGCCAAAACGAGATTTGGATAGCAATCGGACTGCAAAGTTACGAATTATCAACGGAATATGCAAATTTTTGTCGGGCGCGGACAACAGCGGACAGTGTAATTGTACGGAAAACGGCTCGATTGTCCGTTTTCGGACAGGAAGCATAATGGATAAAATTCTGTAAATTAGTGGATTATATATTTTGGCACGGTCTTTGAGCATAATAGAGGCGACTGAAATACAAATAATTTGAAATACACTAAAGATTCATAAATGGACAGAGAGATTCCAAAACAGATGCTGAAGCAGCGCCGGCGCAGGCGATTCCTCCTTGGGGGAGTGATTGCCGCGCTGGCGGCCGGGAGCGTGATATTCATTGGCTCCCTCAGCGAGGAGAGTGTCAGGCTCGCCGACATACGACTCTCATCCGCAGACAGGGGAGACATTGACGCGGCTGTCAATGGCAACGGCACTATAGTGGCCGCCTTCGAGGAGGTGATTGTGTCGCCTGTCAACTCGCGCATCCTTGAGGTTTATCATCACAGTGGAGACATCGTCGAGGCCGGGACCCCCTTGCTGAAACTTGACCTTGGGGAAGCTTCCACACGCGAGGCCGCCGAGCGCGATGAACTCGCCATGATGCGGCTCGACCATCAACGGCTGCAGGCTTCGCACCGCACACGCCTTTCCGACCTCAGGATGCAAATAAAGGTGGCAGACATGAAGCTGCGCCGTCAGGAGGTGGAGCTTTCCAACGAGCGTTATCTCGACAGCATAGGCAGTGGCACCACCGACCGCGTGCGTGAGGCGGAATTTGCCCTGCGCACCCAGCGTCTTGAACTTGAGCAGCTGCGTGCCCAGCTTGTCAACGAGGAGCGCATGCTGCGTGCCGAGGATGAGGCGAAGCTCCTGGAAATATCAATCAAGGAAAACAACCTCGCTCAGACGAGCCGTATACTGGCCGACGCGGAAATTCGTTCGCCGCGACGGGCCACAGTGACCTCCATCTCAGACCGCCTCGGTACCACCGTCAGCCAGGGCCAGCAGGTGGCGGTCATAGCCGACCTTGGGCATTACCGGATTGACGCGACAATCACCGAGAGCAGTGCCCAGGAGGTGAGGGCCGGCAGCCGGGCGCATGTCACATTCGGCCGCAACCATACCGAAGGGTTTGTAAGCTCCGTGGCCCCTACTGCCGTCAACGGCATGGTGGATGTAAAGCTGACCCTCGACAACGACAGCCTCAAAGAGCTTCGCCCGGGTGTGAAGACCGACATAAAGATTTCCAACGGGATGAAAGAGGATGTGGTCAGGATTCCCAACCTGTCGTTTTACACCGGGCCCAACAATTACACATTATATGTAAGGCCCCGGGGGGCGTCTCATCTCGAACGCCGCACCGTCAGGCTTGGCAGTGCCGGCTATGATTACATAGAGGTGGTCAGCGGCATACAGCCAGGCGACGAGGTGGTGGCCTCCTCGACCGCAGGTTTCGGCAACGCCAAGCGTGTCAACCTGCGCAAATGACAAAACCAACGACAAACCAATCAAGACAAACCAATCATACAAGATGTCAGTAACGACCTATTTCAGACAAGCGTGGCGGATGATGCTCGCCAACAAGCTGTTTTCCGCGATATACGTAAGCGGGACGGCCCTGGCCATCGCCACGACCACACTTTTCGCGGTGATATATTATGTAAAGATCGCTCCGATATATCCCGAGACAAACCGAATGGAGACATATTATTTCCGCAGCGTGGAGAATTCCATCCCCAAGGAGGGACGCATGATGCAGAGCCGCCTGGGTTACGACCTGGTCAGAGACCACCTTTACAAGCTGCATAACGCCTCGCATGTCTCGGCGACTTTCGACGAGTGGGAGCAACGCGAGTATGCCCAGCATCCCGAGACGCTTCAGGACATAAAGGTCTGCACCCGCAAGACCGACCCGGCCTTCTTTGACATTTACCCTTACCGCTTCATCGAGGGTAAAGCTTTCACCGAGGAGGACCTGCAGACCGGACGGCTTGTTGCCGTGGTCAACGACATCACGGCGCGCCGGCTGTTCGGCTCTGAGACCGGAGTCGTGGGCAAGACAATAAAAATCAACCACAAGGATTTTCTTGTGACCGGTGTGGTAGAGTCAGGCAGCTCGCTGATGTCTCACTCATATGCCGACGTCATAGTCCCGTACACAACTGATTATAGGTACTCCATCGACCGCGACGTCTTTGTCGGCAATATGGTCGTGACTATGACCGCTACCGACGGCGACGCGTTGCGTGAGGAAATCGACGAGATTGCCCGGAAATTCAACAGTTCCCAGACCCGTTGTGTGGTCGATTTCTTTGACTTCCCTAAGTCTCATCTTTCCTGGGCAATAAGCCCCGAAAGGGATGATGACGGGGTAAGCTGGAAAGCCGTGGCGCGCCAGAACCTGCTGGTGTTGCTTGTCTTGCTGCTCGTCCCGGCACTCAACCTCAGCGGACTGATATCGAGCCGTATGGACATGCGTTCGTCGGAGCTTGGAGTCAGACGCTCGTTCGGAGCCACCAGGCCGAAGCTCCTCGGACAGGTGCTGTGGGAGAACCTGATGCTTACCGTTGTCGGCGGCATTGTGGGCCTTCTGATAGTGTGGCTCAGCCTATGGGCGACATCCGGCTCCTTGCTGACGCTGCTCAATGAAGATGTCGACGCGACGGCTACATCCTCTGCGCTGACCTCCGGCATACTCTTCGCTCCGGCGGTGTTTGCCATGGCATTCATGCTCTGTGTCATCCTCAACCTCCTTTCGGCCCTTGTCCCGGCCTGGGTGTCAATCCGCAAGCAGATAACAGAGTGTCTAAAATAATCAACCACAACCATTCCACAAGCAATGTCAAAAATAAAAAATCTCTGGAACAACAGACGTTCCATTGTCTGGATATTCGTCGAACTGGTCATAATCTCTGTCCTGACCTGGATAATCGCCGATCCGGTGGCTGTGGCCATCTCCGATGCCTCGCTGCCTACAGGATACGACAACGACAGGCTGGTAATAGCCGAGATTGCCCATCTCGACCCTGACGCGCCCGGATTCGACCCCGCGCGCGACTCGCTCGACGTCAACTCAGCCGATGTCGAGACCGTGTTGATGAAGCTCCGCAACTATCCCGGGGTGGAGTCGGTGACCATTGACAAGGGGTTCGGCCTGCCGGGCAACACGGCAAACACATTGGACTCCCCCAGATGTGGCAATGAGGCGGTGGATACGGTGGTCGGGATGGTCAGCGTGTTCTATTACCATCGTGGCACCGACTATTTCCAGACACTCGGGGTAAAGTCTTTAGAAGGCTCCCCGTCGGTCGAGGAACTTTCTGAAACCGACGCCTCAGCGCCTGACAAGGTGATCATCACCCGTGAGTTGGGCGAACTTTACTGGCCCGGCGAGAACGCTGTCGGTAAGAAATTCGTGCGTTCGTCGAGAGATGGCGAGGAGCGGTTCACGACAGTGGCAGGTGTGGTGGAGGGGATACGCCACCAGCTACCTTACCGTTCATACTGCGCGATTTTCTATTGCGGCGACCACATTTTCGACGACGAGCCCCAACGCACGTTCAAGGCTGTCATCCGCTTGGCTGATTCAGACCGGATTGAGGAGAAGTGTGATGAGCTGTATGCCTGGGGGAGCAAAGAGCTGGTGACCGGAAATTTCTACCTCCGCACCATAGAGACCTACTATGATTTCCTGGAAGACACCAGCAAGTCGCTTGGAATACCCAACCAGCTTATGCTCCGCTACATACTCGCCGGATTCTTCCTCGTCAACCTTGTACTCGGTGTGGTCGGGACATTCTGGCTCCAGACACGCAAGCGCATAGCCGAGATGGGCATACGCCGGGCGTTCGGTGCGGGTCGCGGCTCAATCGTCGGCATGATGCTCGGTGAAAACATCATCCTTGCGTCGATAGCCTGTGTGACCGGATTTCTGCTCTATTGGCAATACGCTATGCGCAATGGCCTTGAGGAGGGATATGTCAACAATGGGGCCTTCAACGTGGTAGACAACTGGATCATACATTTCGGCCAGCATTTCATCATCGTCTCCGCCATAGTCTACCTGTTGATAATACTCTGTGTGATTGTCGGGACATTGATTCCGGCGATGAGTGTCAGCCGCGTTGACATAGTCGACACTCTCCGCAGCAAGGAGTGACAACCAGAACTTTTGACAACAACAATAAACGCAAAACACAAACAACTCAGCATATGGAAACCGTCATCAAACTCTCAGACATCAGCAAAGTCTACACAACCAAGACCATCGAGACCCAGGCGCTCGAAGGTATAAACCTCGAAGTCAACAAGGGTGAATTCCTCTCGATAATGGGACCATCGGGGTGCGGCAAGTCAACTCTGCTCAACATCATCGGGCTGCTTGACCGGGCTACCTCGGGTGATATACGTCTCTTCGGAAAAGAACTCTCGGGCCTGCGCGACCGCGAGATGGCCAGGTTTCGCAACGAGAACCTCGGCTTCGTCTTCCAGAGCTTCCACCTGATTCCGACACTCAACGTGATTGACAACGTGATGGTGCCGCTCACTTACCGCAAGGGTGCCGGAGACCGACGCAAACTTGCCCGCGAGGCACTTGATAAGGTCGGCCTTTCACACCGCACCACCCATTTTCCCGCTCAGCTTTCCGGCGGACAGGCACAGCGTGTGGCCATCGCCCGCGCCATCGTCGGCAACCCATCCATCATCCTTGCCGACGAACCTACCGGCAACCTAGACTCTAAGATGAGCGAGGAGGTGATGCGGCTTCTCCATGGCCTGAACAATGAAGGGAAAACCATAATCATGGTGACACACAACGAAGCCCAGGCCCGAGACACAGACCGTGTCATCCATCTCTTCGACGGGCATCTGGTATTGTGATTCCCATCCCTTCTCCCATCCGTCCAACAAAAAAACTCCCTCGTCAGATATTATGAGACTATCCATCTATATCAAGCAGGCGTGGCGCATGATGTTGGCTAACAGGCTGTTTTCCGCGATATATATCTGTGGGACAGCCTTGGCCATCGCCACCACCACTTTGTTCGCGCTCATCTATTATGTCAAGGTCGCGCCGATATATCCCGAATTCAACCGCATGAAGACATATGGAGCGGCGCGTGGCTCGCTGGTGAGAATGCTGTTGGCGGAGAATCTGTTGCTGGCGACCACCGGTTGTCTCATCGGTTTTCTGCTCTACTGGCAATATGCGATTCACAACGGGTTGGCCTTTGGCGACAAGGTGAATCTTGAGCAGAATGTGGTTGACAACTGGATAGGGTGTTTTGGAGAGCATTATATGGTAGTGTCATTGATTGTCTACGGGCTGATAGCGGTGTGTGTCATTGTCGGGACGCTGATTCCGGCGGTGGCGGTGAGCGGTGTCCAGATTGTAGAGGCTATAAGAAGCAGGGAATAAGAGGTTATGACAAGAAAAAACAGATACGTGTTGTCGCGGATTGCCGTGCTGTTCATGGCCGTGTGGTCTGCTGTGGCGGGAGTACATTGCGAAAGGCCAGTCACCCTCGCCGAAACGATAGCTCTGGCCCGCGAGAGGAGCGTCGACGCCGAGGTGGCCGCCAACTCCCTGAGGTCGGCCTATTGGGAATACCGCACTTACCGGGCCAAGCTGCTGCCTGAGGTCACATTCTCGGGCACGATACCATCTTACAACAAACGGTACAATCCCTGGCAGAATTCCGATGGCTCTTACACATTCCTGCGCGATGACAACCTGCAGCTCCAGGGCAGCCTTAATGTGGAGCAGAGGGTGTGGCTGACCGGCGGCACTTTGTCGCTGACCTCGTCGCTCGATTTCATCAGGCAGTTGTCGGGAGAGACAGGCAACCTCTACATGTCGGTGCCGGTGGCCTTGAAATTCAACCAGCCGCTGTTCGGGGTTAACGACGTGAAGTGGGATCGCAGGATAGAGCCTGTCAGATACCGAGAGGCGAAGGCCACATATGTAATGGCCACCGAGGAGGTCGCGATGACTGCGATAAGATATTTCTTCACATTGCTCACGGCGCGTGAGACACTGGCCAATGCCGCCCAGAATGTGGCCAACGCCGAGAAGATGTATGAGGCGGCGAAAGTGCAGCGCGAGATGGGGCGCATCAGCGGCAATGACCTGTTGCAGATAGAGCTTAACCTCATAAACTCGCGGTCGGAATACATGGAGGGGGAGAGCGCGGTCAAAAGCGCGATGTTCCAGCTCAGGTCGTTTCTCGACCTGCCTGAGACGGATGAGCTTGTGCCGGTGACACCTGAATACGGAGAGGCCGGGAAAGTCGATTACGACAACGCCCTTGAGCTTGCCCTGGCCAACAACCCGCTTGCGCTTAACATACGTCGCCGCCAGCTTGAGGCGGATTACGAGGTGGCGAAGGCCAAGGGGGAGATGCGCCAGATCAACCTGTTCGCCCAGGTGGGTTTCACCGGCACCGACAGCAATCTCGGCGCGACATACCGCAATCTGCGCGACAATCAGATTGTTGAGGTGGGGGTGTCGATACCTCTTGTCGACTGGGGAAAACGCAAAGGCAAAGTAGAGACCGCCCGCAGCCAGCGGATGTTGACTGAAAGCACGTTGAGGAAGGAGAGGGCCGATTTCTGCCAGAATCTTTTTATGCTGGTGGAGCGGTTCAACAATCAGCAGTCGCAACTCGGGATGGCCAGGCGCGCCGATGAGATTGCCACCCGGCGTTATGACAGCTCGGTGGAGACCTTCATGATCGGACGTCTGTCGGCCCTCGACCTCAACAATTCCCAGGAAAAAAAAGACGCAGCCCGGCTGAAGTATCTCAACGAATTGTATATGTATTGGTATTTCTACTATCAGCTGCGCAGCCTTACCCTATGGGATTTCAAGGAAGGGATGCCGATAGAGGCGGATTTTGAAAATGTGATTTCAGTAAAATCGTGAAAATGTTGGCCGGTCGGCGGGAAACTGTTACTTTTGTGTTATGATTCTGATAGTTGACGATGATGCCGCAATCCGCTCCTCCCTCGCGTTGCTGACTCGCAGGGCCGGATATGCCACCAGGTTTGCCGCCTCCCCGGCCGAGGCGATGGAGCAGGTGAGAGCCAAAGCCCCCTCGCTGGTGCTGCTTGACATGAATTTTTCCCGGTTCACCTCCGGGGAGGAGGGCCTGACGCTTCTCAGGCAGATAAAGGTGTTTCATCCGTCAGTGCCGGTGATACTTATGACCGCCTGGGGCTCTATCGAACTCGCCGTGGAGGGGATGAGGGCCGGGGCGTTTGATTTCATCACCAAACCGTGGGACAACCGCCGGTTGCTTGAGCGCATCGGCGTGGCCCTTGACATGCAACGCCCGGCCGATTCAGGCAACGGCCTTGTGCGCGATTTCATCATCGGTTCGGATGCCCGGCTGGAGGCGGTATTGCAGACAGTGGCAAAAGTGGCCCCCACCAACGCCCCGGTGCTGATTACCGGCGAGAGCGGCACCGGCAAGGAGCTTATCGCCGAAGCCCTGCACCGCAACAGCCGGCGTTACGGACATCCGTTTGTCAAAGTCAACCTCGGCGGCATGTCATCCTCCCTTTTCGAGAGCGAGATGTTCGGCCATAAGCGAGGGGCGTTCACTGACGCGATAGCCGACCGTGTCGGGCGATTCGAGGCCGCTGACGGTGGCACGATTTTCCTGGATGAGATAGGCGAGCTTGATTCCGGCTCGCAGGTGAAGCTGCTGCGTGTCCTGCAGGAGCAGAAATTCGAGCCGCTGGGTTCGAACGAGACAAAATCCGTGGATGTCAGGATAGTCTGTGCCACCAACGCCGACCTGCCGCGTATGGTGGCAGCCAAGGAGTTTCGCGAGGATTTGTTTTATCGCATAAGCCTGGTCAACATCGAGTTGCCGCCGTTGCGTCAGCGTGCCGGAGATATTCCCGCGCTTGCCCGCCATTTCTTGGTGAAAGGAGCGGAGACACACGGGATGGAGGTGCCGCGCCTGTCATCTGACGCTGAGGCGTGGCTTATGGGACGGCCATGGCCGGGGAACATACGCGAACTGAAAAACCAGGTGGAACGCACGATGCTCATCTCCGGCAAGTATTTCCTGACAGCAGACGATTTTGCCAGCTGCGCCGCGATGGGAATGCCGACTCCGGGGAGCGAGGCTTCGACATCAATGTCGGGTGGCACACTCGAGGAGATAGAGCGGGCCAGGATTGTTGAGGCCGTCAACCGCCATGACGGCAATATCTCCAAGGCGGCCGCCGAGCTTGGCCTGACTCGCCAGAGCCTGTACCGCAAAATGGAAAAATTCGGTCTGCGATGAGGCTCAGATATCTTTTTGTCATACTCGCTGCAATGCAGTTGCTCCCGTGGGGACTGCTGTTTTATTTCACGAGCTCCCGTCTCGGGGAGACATGGTTCTACCTGTTTGAAATCCTTGCGATTGCCGGTTGCGTGCTTCTGTGGTTGTTTTACAGGAAGGTGCTGAGGCCCATAGACACCCTTTCGGGAGGTCTCGACATGTTGCGCGCTCAAGACTGGAACAGCTCGCTGCGCGAGGTAGGCCAGCCTGACGTCGACAAAATCGCGAATATCTTCAACGAGATGTTGCTAAGACTCAAGCAACAGAGGATTCGGTATGAAGAGCGCACCCATTTCCTCAACCTGCTTATTGAATCAGCTCCTATAGGTGTGGTGATACTTGATTTTGACGGACATGAGGTGGTCAGGAATCCCGCCGCCGTCGAGCTTGGACTGTCACCCTCAGACCTGCGTGACCTGCGGATAGGGGAGTCCCACGATTACCGCACTTCCTCCGGCATGGTCATACGTTGCTCATGCCGTAGTTTCATCGACCGAGGTGTGGAACACAGGTTTTATCTGGCCGAGGATATCTCAGGGTCGGTTGCGGCGGCTGAGCGTGGCGCCTACGAAAAGGTGATAAGGGTTATGGCCCATGAGGTGAACAATACGATGGCCGGATTCTCGTCGGCGCTGTCGACTGCGCTTCCTGAGATTGATGACAAGGAGATCCAGGAGGTGCTGAGGGCCTGCTGGCAGCGCAGCGGCGAGCTGTCTGCTTTCACCGCGAGGTTTGCCGAAGTGGTGAAGCTCCCGGCTCCGAAGCTGCGCCGGATAGACCTGGCCGCGCTTGTGGCCTCCGAGCGTCGCTTCCTGGAGTCACTTGGGGTGCCTAAAGGGGTGGCGATGGAGTTTGAGGGGATTGACAAAGGCGCCTGCGAGGTGATGGGCGACCCCGAACTGCTTGTGCAGGTGTTGGTCAATGTTGTCAAGAACTCAGTCGAGAGCATATTGCTTGCTGGCAGTCCGGGTGAAATCACCATCTCCGTGGATGGCAACATGCTGACTGTTACAGACAACGGCGCGGGTATCCCGCCGGAAAAGGCAGCGAGGATATTCACCCCGTTTTTCACCGACAAACCCCACGGCCAGGGGATAGGTCTGATGCTCATCCGCGAGGTGCTGACCGCCCATGGCGCCCGGTTTTCATTGTCCACCTCTGCCGATGATGGCCTGACTCGTTTCGTCGTCAGATTTGCCAAGGCCTGAATGCCGCCTGATTGGAAAAAAATTAGTAGTTTTGCGGAATGAAAGATTGTCAGGACAACAAAGACATGTGTGACGCACGGCCGGTGGCGGTTATTGCCGGCGGCGGTCCGGCGGGGCTCACCGCGGCATACGAACTTGCGGCGCGTGGCGGCCTGTCGCCGTTGGTTTTCGAGGAGTCTGACAAAATCGGTGGCATATCACGCACCGAAATCTACAAGGGCAACCGTATCGACATCGGAGGCCATCGTTTTTTCAGCAAGAGCGACAGGGTGATGGCCTGGTGGAACCGGGTCATGCCGCTTGATGCCGATCCCGAAAAGACCGACAGGGCTATGATGCGCCGTCGGCGTGTCAGCCGCATCTATTATCTCCGGCGTTTCTTTGACTATCCGGTAAGGATGAGCCTGCAGACCATCCGCAATCTTGGCCTGTCGAAGACTTTCCTGGCAGGGCTAAGCTACATGAAATCCACTTTGGTCAAACGGCCCGAGGTGTCACTGGAGGATTTCTACATCAACCGGTTCGGCAAAAGGTTGTATTCGATGTTTTTCGAGGATTACACCGAGAAGGTCTGGGGAAAACATCCTTCGGCCCTGGGTGCCGAATGGGGCGCGCAGAGGGTCAAGGGGCTGTCTTTGTCGGGGGTGATAAAGGACATGCTTTCCAGCAAACTCAACCGCAAGGATGGACGCAAGGTGGAGACCTCGCTGATAGAGGAATTCATCTATCCCAAATTTGGGCCAGGGCAGCTTTGGGAGTGCGTTGCGGAGGAAATAAAGGAGAAAGGGGGAACAGTAAGGATGGAGAGCCGCGTCAGCAAAGTCCATGTGGAGGGCAACCGGGTCGTGGCTGTGACTGTGGAGTCTCCCGATGGCCGCCGAGACAGGGTCGGATGTGATGTGTTTTTGTCATCAATGCCGCTTAAAGATCTTGTCGCCTCCATTGATGGGATTGATGTCCCCGAGGAGGTGGGCCGTGCGGCAGCCTCTCTGCCATATCGCGACTTCATCACCGTGGGGCTGCTTGTCGACAAGCTGAAACTGCGCAATGAGACCGCCATCCCGTCATACAAAGACCGGATTCCCGACACCTGGATATATGTGCAGGAGAGGGATGTCAGGCTGGGCCGCGTCCAGGTCTTCAACAACTGGTCGCCATATATGGTGGCTGATTACGAAGGGAAGATGTGGATTGGCCTGGAATATTTCTGTGCCGAAGGGGATGAGATGTGGGAGATGCCCGACAAGGATTTCATCAGGATGGCTGTCTCCGAACTTGAAAAAATAGGCATCATTGACCGGGAGGATGTGGAGGATGCTGTCCGCATACGTGTCAGGAAAGCGTATCCGGCATATTACGGCTCTTACTCGGAGTTGCCGGCAATCAGGGCATTCCTTGACAGAATCGAGAACCTCTATTGCATTGGCCGCAACGGTCAGCACCGTTACAACAATATGGACCATTCGATGCTCACCGCTATGGAGGCGGTTGATGCCATCCTGTCGGGCTGTCCGGCGGTCGACAAGTCACCCGTCTGGAATGTCAACACCGAGGATGACTACCACGAGACGCGAAATTGAAAGCCGTGGGCAACTCCCGGCCTCAGCGCGAGAACAGGGCGCGTAGGATGTCGGGACGGTGCAGGCGGTTGAGCGACGCGGTGATTGATGCGCGGTAGGTGCGGTCATACCAGAAAAAATACTGGCGCTGGGCGAGTTTCTCCTCTTGTGTCACCGGAGTGAACACCTTCTCAAGCGTGTAGGGATGATAGCCGGTGTAGTAGATTTCAGTGGCCACAGTCATTGGGGTGGGGGTGAAATCCTGCACCTGCTCCAAGTGGAAGTCGAGCCGCTTGGTCTTGACCGCCAGCTGGGCCATGTCGATTTCATGGCATCCCGGATGGGAAGAAATGAAGTAGGGGATGAGTTGCTGACGCAGGTCGTGGCGCTTGTTGACGGTGTCAAACAGGCGTTTGAACTCCTCGAACTTGCTGAATGACGGCTTGCGCATGATGTCAAGCACCCCATCCTCGGTGTGTTCGGGAGCTACTTTCAGACGGCCGCTGACATGGTCGGTTATTAGCTCCTCGTTGTAGCGGCGTGAGGCCGCGTCGACATCGCTTCGTCCGGTCTTGTGCATCGACAGGTCATATCTGACACCGCTGCCGACAAATGACTTCTTGACTCCAGGCAGCGCGTCGACGGAGTGGTAGATGTCGAGCAACGGACGGTGGTCGTTGTCGAGGTTGGGACATGGCTTAGGATGGAGGCAGCTTGGCCTGAGGCATTTGGCGCATATGTTTTTGTCGCGCCCACCCATCGAATACATGTTTGCCGAGGGGCCTCCGAGATCTGAGATATAACCCTTGAAGCCCGGCATCTGGGTCACCTGTCTGGCCTCGCGCAGGATTGACTCTTTCGAGCGGGAGGCGATGAACTTCCCCTGATGGGCCGAGATGGTGCAGAACGCGCATCCTCCGAAGCATCCGCGGTGGAGATTGACCGAGAACCGTATCATATCGAATGCCGGAATCCTCTTGCCGAGATAGCGTGGATGGGGCAGACGGGTGTAGTTGAGGTCAAACGAACGGTCAATCTGCTGAGTTGTCATCGGCGGGTACATGGGATTGACCCTGACCACGCGCCTGTTGTCAATCTGTTGCCATAAGGTCGCCCCCGTGAAACGGTTGCTTTGCTGCTCGATGTGTTTGAAGTTGGCCGCCTGGGCTTTCTTGTCGCGCAGGCAGTCGGGCCATGAGTTGAGGACTATGTGTTCCTGTCGCAGGCTCTCCTCCGCAGTAGCCTCCTCAATGATTTCCCGCATCCTCTCAGGGGACTCGAAGATGACAGTCTGCGGTATGTCGCGTATTTCGGAAATTTTCTCTCCGGCGTCAAGCCTCCGGGCAAGCTCAAGTATGGGCAGCTCCCCCATGCCGTAGATTATCATGTCGGCCGGGGCTTCGACAAGAATAGACGGCCGGAGGCGGTCTTCCCAGTAATCATAATGTGACAGGCGGCGGAGCGAGGCCTCTATGCCTCCGGCAATCACAGGCACATCGGGATATAGGTCGCGCAGAATCCTTGAGTAGACGATAGTCGGATAGTCGGGGCGCATACCGTGGCGGCCGTCAGGGGTGTACGCGTCATCGCTGCGGCGACGGCGCGCGGCGGTGTAGTGGTTGACCATAGAGTCCATCGCTCCGGCCGAAACTCCGAAAAAGAGCCTCGGCTTGCCGAACTTCCTGAAATCGCGGAGATCATCCTGCCAGTTGGGTTGCGGCACGATGGCCACTTTGTATCCCCCTGCCTCGACAAGCAGGCGTCCAAGCACCGCCGCGCCGAATGAGGGGTGGTCGACATAAGCGTCTCCGGAGAAAATGACGATGTCCACCTCCTCCCAGCCGTGGGCTTTCATCTCCTTGACTGAGGTTGGAAGCCAGTCGGTGACAGGACGGCGTGGATATTCGATTATCGAGCCTCCGCAGTGACGAGGCTGCTCTTTCTTGGGCTGCTCGCTGCGGGGGCGTCCCATCCGAGGCGTGGCGTGGTTGGCCGGGGCGTTGTTGCCACGGTGATTGTTGCTGTGTCCGGGAGCTGAGTGTCTGCCCGAAAAACCTTTTTCGGATGTATGTCGGATTTTTTTAGGCATATTTCACAGAGTGTTGGCCTTAGGCAGGGGGCTTGTCACGCCATCGAGGCGGCCAGTTTCTCCATTTTCAGGATTTCATCGCGCAGGCGGGCGGCTTCCATAAACTCCATGTTTTTGGCGGCCTGCATCATATCGGTACGCATGCGGGTGATGTAGCGCTGGATTTCCCCTTTGCTCATATATGGGATGACCGGGTCGGCGGCGATGTCTGTAGTCGAGGTGTATTCTTCCGCGTATGGGATGACTTTCGCTGCCTGAGCCGCGGCCGAACGACGGCGATCTCCGGCCCGCTGCGGGTTGGCCGCCGGGGCAAGATCCTCCGTGTCGAGGCCCACCAGTGCCGACCTGGCCTTGACGATGGCCTGCGGGGTGATGCCGTGAGCCTCGTTGTAGGCCATCTGCTTCTCGCGTCGGCGGCGTGTCTCCTCGATGGTGAGTTTCATCGAGTCGGTTATCTTGTCGGCATACATAATGACCATGCCGTTGAGGTTTCGGGCGGCTCGTCCGACGGTCTGGGTCAGCGAGCGGTGGGAGCGGAGGAAGCCCTCCTTGTCTGCGTCGATGATGGCGACCAACGACACCTCCGGCAGGTCGAGACCCTCTCTGAGGAGGTTCACGCCGATGAGCACATCATAGACTCCGGCCCGCAGGTCGTCGAGAATTTTTATGCGGTCGAGGGTGTCTACATCCGAGTGGATGTAGGCTGTCTTTATTTTAAGTTTCAGGAAATAGTCGTTCAGCTCCTCGGCCATGCGTTTGGTGAGGGTCGTGACCAGGACGCGCTCGCCACGTTCGCGACGCAGCTCGATCTGTTCGAGCAGATGGTCGATCTGGTGCAGCGTGGGTTCCACCTCTATCAGCGGGTCAAGCAGACCGGTCGGGCGGATAACCTGCTCGACCACCACACCCTCGCTCTTCTCCAGCTCGTAGTCGGCCGGGGTGGCGCTGACATATATGATTTGTCCGGTCAGACGCTCGAATTCCTCAAACCGCAACGGGCGGTTGTCGAGGGCCGACTGCAGGCGGAAGCCGTAGTCGACAAGATTCTGCTTGCGAGAAAGGTCGCCGCCATACATCGCCCTTATCTGCGGCACCGTCACATGGCTCTCGTCAATTATCGTCAGGTAGTCTTTCGGGAAATAGTCGAGGAGGCAGAATGGCCGCATGCCGGGTTCGCGGCCGTCGAAGTAGCGGCTGTAATTCTCGATGCTGGGGCAATGTCCCACCTCGCGTATCATCTCTATGTCATAGGTGGTGCGCTCGTAAAGACGTTTTGCCTCAAGCGGTTTAGCTTCCTTGTCGAAAAACTCCACCTGCTCGCCCAGGTCAAGCTCCATCTGCGCCAACGCCGAAGCCTGCCTCTCCTTGGAGGTGACGAAAAGGTTGGCCGGATAAATCTGGAAACGGTCATGACGGCCCAAGGGGGTGTTGTCGAGGGGATGGAGGGTGGCGATGGACTCGATTTCATCCCCGAAGAAAATCACGCGCAGGATTATCTCCTCATAGGCCAGGCGGATATCCACAGTGTCTCCCTTGACGCGGAAATTACCTCGGTTAAGCTCTATTTCGTTGCGGCTGTAAAGCGACTCGGCGAGCCTGCGTAGGAACGCGTTGCGGGATATGCGCTGTCCTTCCTTTATTTCGATGACGTTGGCGTCGAAGTCCTCGGGGTTCCCCATGCCGAAAAGGCATGAGACCGAGCTGATCACTACGACATCGCGGCGCCCAGACAGGAGTGCCGACACTGTGGCCAGACGCAGTTTCTCGATTTCATCGTTGATTGACAGGTCTTTCTCGATGTATTTGTCGACCGAGGGGATGTATGCCTCCGGCTGGTAATAATCGTAATACGAGACGAAATACTGCACGGAGTTCTCGGGGAAAAACTGCTTGAACTCGCTGTAAAGCTGGGCGGCCAGGGTCTTGTTATGGCTGAGTATGAGGGTCGGACGCTTCACCTGCTGTATGACATTTGCCATAGTGAATGTCTTTCCCGAGCCGGTCACGCCAAGCAACACCTGGGCGGGGAGGCCGTCGTTGACCCCCCTGACAAGTTCGGCGATGGCTTCCGGCTGGTCGCCTGTCGGTTTGTATTGGGATGTGAGTTTGAAGTCCATCGGTGGTATAACAATCCTGCGCCTGTTAATGTTACAGGCGTGGCGACCGGTCTCAGCGGAGACGGTCGGCGGCTTTGAGGAGTTTCTCGTCGTGGCTGATTCCTCTGTATGCCAGCAACGCGAAAACTACGGCTCCGGCGAGAAGCAAGATGCTGCCCATCCATTCGGCCTTCGCGCCTTCGCCCTGGAAACCGTAGACCATCAGGCAGGCACATACTGCAAGCACGGCTATGAGTATGACTGCCACGATTGTCATCATCTTCTGCCGACGGGTGTCCTTGAACGAGAATATGTTGATAATCAGCAGCGCTGTGACGAGCAGGCCGACAATGAGCATCACCCAGTTGTCTGAGGGATACATGAAGGTGACAGAGTCGGGATTCATGATCTCAGGGCCTTCCATGCTGACATAGGCCATCGGGAGGAAACAGAACAGGGCAACCAGGATTGCCGCCACAAGCAACCACACGGATTGCCAACGTTGAATTACCATACAGTTTTAGTTTGGATTAGGCTGCAAATTTACGTTTTTTTTCCGACATCATTGCTGTTGACTGCCGGAAAAGCTTATGACAGGGAGTATAGGAGGGCATCGGTGATGAGCGGAATCAACGATGGGACGACTCCGAGGTGTGACAGCGCGGGGGCGTCAGCTTTCATGTCGGCGATGAAACTGTCGATCGATGCGCGTGGCACGTCGCCCGACGCGTTGGCCCCGCTGACTGCTGCTTTGGCGGTGTCTATGACGGGGTTGCCTGAACTGCCTGCCGGACGTGGGCGCGACAGTATGCTAAGCCGGTAGAAATTCTGCGCTTCTGCGAAGCGGCCTGTGGCCAGTGAGAGATGGCCCATGTTGAGGAAATCCTCAGGTTTGGGGTCGAAGTCGGTCAGTACGCGTTCGTAGTATTTCCGGCTCTGGTCAAACTGCTTGTCCATCAGCAGGCTCCATGCGAGAGGCCGCAGCGCTTTGCCCGACTCCTCGTCAAGGTAGAAGGCTTTGTAGAAGGAGTTGACCGCCTCGGTGTGATGTCCCAGGGCCAGATGGGCGCGGCCCATAGCCATGGAGTTGGATGGCTGGTCGGGGCGCAGTTCTTCAAGGCGCTCACATGCCGCCAAGGCCGACGAGTGGTTGCCGAGCATCGCGTGGCATTTTGCCAGGCGCCCCAGGGTCCATGCGCTGCGGTTGTCGAGCATGTCGGCTTTCTCGAAGCACGAGAGTGCCGCCGAAGTGCGGCCGAGCTTCATCAGGCAGTGGCCCATCTTCTGGTACACGGCCGCGGACGGGGCGGCGATTGAGTCGATGATCTCAAACACATCCTGGGCCTCCTGCCAGTATTGGTGGGAGAAATAGAATTCCGCGATCAGGGTGAGCAGTTCGGGTTCCTTGACATCCTCCACCAGAGCCGGGACAGCCACGAGGTTCACCCCCTCGCCAAACGGGTTGTAGAATTCACCCTTGCGGCGGAAAAGCCTGAAGAAACGGTAGAAATTCTGAACCTGTCGCCGAATGAGGTCGCGGCGGCTGTCTGCCGGCAAGTCGAGCGACGCGGCCCTCAGTTCGTTGAACTGGTCGGCCTGAGCGTTGAGCTGTCCCATCACGATGTCGCGCTGGGCTGCGGGCACATGGGCCAGCGACATCAGCAGGGAGTATTTGTCGCTGTCGCAAAGGAAATGGAGCGGCTCAAACATTCCGGCTATCTTGCTGAGGCCGCCGTTGCCGGGGATGTCGGCAAACTCGCTGCGGTCGCAATGGAACGGCACAAACCAGTTGGCGATCTCGTTGAAGAACGGAAACTGCTTCAGATGGGAGAAGGTGCCCATCATTATGTCGCCACCCTCCTCCTGGATTTCGCTCATCTCCTTCAGGCGGTCGGCGAGCCCTGACTTGTCAAGCATCTCCTGCCATTCGGGGTTCTCCTCCATATCTTCGGGGGTAACCGTTTCGGAAGGGGAGAGCTTGCGCTCGAACTCAGGCCGCAGTTTCATCATCTCCGGTACTATCTCGTCGCGAATCTTGGCCGATATGCGGTCTGTGTCGCGGGTGCGGGTAAGCTCCATATATGCGGCCCTCAGGTCTGGCAGCCATATCGGCAGCTCCCTGACGGAGGCGAAACGGTCGCGCAGGCGGCGGGGCATCAGTCGGTCGCGCCACCTGTGCATGACTGTCAGCAACCCAATCAGGGCAACTACCGACACCTGCTGGCTTCCGCCGGTATAGAGGTCGCAGAGCAGCTCAAGGCGGCGCGCGTCGTAAAATTCAAGTCCGCCAAGCGCCAGAGCCCAGGTGAACAACACCACGGCGTGGTCGGGCAGCACCTTGGACCCGAGTGTGGAGCCTATAGCCTCTGCATCACCTCTTGAGAGGGGAAATGTGATCCATAATAAGTTGAATATCTTGCGTTCAAGCAGTTCCCTCTCGGATGTCGCCGCGTGGAACCCGGTGGAATGTGTGCCCGAAGCCACCAGGTCGAGCAGCGATTTTTCGGAGCAGTCTTTCAGGTATTTGTCGAGCAGGGAGGGTATGTTCTCTGCCGGATTGGCACGCAGGTAACGCAGATTGTTGTAATACAAGGTAGGCTCCTCCTTGGCGGTGTTGTTGCGTTCGAGCCTGTCTGTGATTGTCAGGATGGTCTCGCCGATTTCGGCTGTCATCTCATCCCTGGCGGGGTCTTCCGCGCCTGACACGGCGTAAGAGAGCAATCTGCGGTATGATTGCTCGGCCTCGTCGAGGGTGTCTGAAATCTCCCATGCCATGTTGCCTTCTGACAGGGTCCTGGCGAGGCTGAACGCTTCGCGCAGACGCGATTGCGACACACATTTTTTCACGTTGTCTTTAATATCGGCAAAGAGGTCTTTTTTCATTCAGGGGGTAAAGTTTTTGCAAATATAACAAACAATAGTGCAAACATCTTGCCAAAATAATGGAAAAACGTTGCGGGATGGCAAAACGGTATCTGAAAAAAGGCAAAAAATAATTCAAATTTTTCTTGCTATATTCAATTTTTAAGTGCTATATTTGCGGTGGTGTTAGTCGATAACGGCCAATCACCTTAAAGTCTGCTTTAAAAAGATGCTTTATAGCATAAAATGTTATATTGACGGAATAAACTGAAAGTTCAACCAATTCATACATACGTTATGGATATAAACAATATCATGAACGCCCTGGAGGCAAAGCATCCGGGTGAGAAAGAGTACCTGCAGGCTGTCCGCGAGGTTCTTATGTCAGTAGTTGACGTTTACAACCAGCATCCTGAGTTTGAACGCAACAAAATCATAGAGCGTATGGTCGAGCCTGACAAGATTGTCACATTCCGTGTTACCTGGCTTGACGACAATGGTGACGTGCAGAACAACATCGGTTACCGCGTGCAGTTCAACAACGCCATCGGCCCGTACAAGGGTGGTATCCGCTTCCACGCGTCTGTCAACCTTTCGATTCTGAAATTCCTCGGTTTCGAGCAGACTTTCAAGAACGCTCTGACCACACTCCCGATGGGTGGTGCGAAAGGCGGTTCTGATTTCTCTCCCCGTGGCAAGAGCGACCGTGAAATCATGCGCTTCTGCCAGGCGTTTATCCTCGGCCTTTGGAAGAACCTCGGTCCCGACCGTGACGTTCCCGCCGGTGACATCGGCGTTGGTGGCCGCGAGGTAGGCTATATGTATGGAATGTACAAAAAGCTCGTCAACGAGCACACCGGCACATTCACCGGCAAGGGCTTCGACTTCGGCGGTTCGCGCCTGCGTCCCGAGGCCACCGGTTTCGGTGCCCTCTACTTCGTGCAGAACATGCTGGCTCTTAAGAATGAAGACCTCAAGGGCAAGACTGTCGCAATCTCCGGCTTCGGCAACGTCGCATGGGGTGCGGCCATCAAGGCCACCGAGCTTGGCGGCAAGGTTGTCACCATCTCCGGTCCCGACGGTTATGTTTATGATCCCGACGGCATCAGCGGTGAAAAGATCGAGTACATGCTCGAGCTCCGTGCTTCAGGCAACGACATCGTCGCTCCCTACGCCGAGAAATATCCCAGCGCCACATTCTTCCCCGGCAAGAAGCCTTGGGAGCAGAAGGTCGATATCGCCCTTCCCTGCGCTACCCAGAACGAGGTCAACGGCGAGGACGCCAAGCAGATGGTTGCCAACGGCGTGAAGCTGGTGGCAGAGGTCTCCAACATGGGTTGCACCCCCGAAGCTATCGACTGCTTCATCGAGAACCGCGTGAACTACGCTCCCGGCAAGGCTGTCAACGCAGGCGGTGTCGCCTGCTCAGGCCTTGAGATGACCCAGGACGCAGAGCATCTCCAGTGGACTGCCGAAGAGGTTGACGCCAAGCTCCATCAGATCATGGCCGCCATCCACGAGCAGTGCCTCATGTATGGAATGCAGGAGGACGGCTACCTCAACTACATGAAGGGTGCCAACATCGCCGGTTTTATGAAGGTCGCAAACGCAATGATGGAACAGGGCGTTATCTGATAACCGCCGTCTGATTCACCGACATAACACCCGCGCCGATTCTTTTGAGAGTCGGCGCGGTTTTTTGATGGAATTTTATTAACTTTGCCGAAATTCTATACACATTGGACAGCAGACAATTCATAAACATAATGGCCAAGCGCCTCAACCTTGAGGTCTCCACAGCCGAACGGCTCTTAGAGGGATTTGTCGAGGTGGTAGGAGAGGAGTGTGGCAACCTCAACAGGTTGGCACTCCCATCGTTGGGCTCATTCCAAGGGGTTAAACGTAATGAGACCGTGGTGAGAGACCTCTCCACGGGTCGCCGCGTGCTTCTTCCCCCCGCCGTAGAGCTGGAGTTTATCCCCGGTGGCCGGCTAAAGAACGGGATCTCGGAGGGCCCCCGCAAATGAGCGCGTTCACGATTCCAATGCCGGAAATCATCACCCGCCTCGCCTCGAAGGTGAATTGCGGCGAAGAGGTCGCCGGTGCTTTCCTGAAAGAATTCACGATGGTCATCACCCAGGGGCTCGCCGCCGATGGCTTTGTCAGAATCGCCGGACTCGGCACCTTTAAGGTGGCGGTCGATGTCGATGGCAAGCCGGGTGTCGAGTTTGCCCCTGAATCATACTTGGCCGAAAAGGTCAACGAGCCGTTCGCGATGTTCGAGTCTGTGGAGCTTGCCGACTCGCTGACCGAGGACGAACTCGACGCGGACATGTCTTCCTCGGTGGGGCCTGCGGAAGGGGCGGAGGCCGGAAATGAGATGGATGAAGCTGACAGCCAGGAAACCATTTCCGAGGCTGATGTCATTGAGACTGAAGCCATTTCCGAGGCTGATGCTGAGGCAGTGGTGGAGGATAAGCCCCAACCGGGCCGTCAGTCCGATGCAACAGATGCCACAACCTCAGCTCAAGAATCCGCCGATTCCTGCGTGTCATCTGCTGGGCAGGCGCAGACACCGCCACCTCTGCCTCCCCGGTTTGCCACAGGCAGGCAGGCTGCCGCGCGTGACTGCGAGCCCGCCGCGCCATCTGCCGCCCCTGTGCATATCCCGGTTGCGCTTTCTGCGCACGACCATGACACCCCGGTGGCCGTAAGGCTTGAGCCTGAGAGTCGTGTGACCATAAAACGCGTGGGCCACACCACCCTCACTCTGGTTGTCACAGCCATAGCTGCTTGCCTCCTGGGACTGGTCGCCGGATACCTGGCATACAGCCATTCAAACTTTGGGTTGCCTGCAAACGTTGAAGTAATGGAAGACGGGATTTTCATCCGCAACAACGGTGGGAGCCCTGATGATGCGGCCGGGCAGGCGCAAGCGTTGCCGGGTTGCTTGGAAGATTCCACGGATATGGCAGAGGCTGTTCCGGAACAGCCTGCTGACGACCCCGCTGCGGCAGGGATGCCGGAGATGGCAGAAACAGCCGCTACACAGGGGGCCAAGGTCGTCACCGACACTGTAAAGCCCGGCAACTATCTGTCGGTGATGTCGCGCCGCCATTATGGAAACGCCAAGTTCTGGGTGTACATATACCTGGAAAACAAGGATAAAATCAAGGATCCTGACAACCTAGAGAACGGCATGGTGGTGGTCATCCCCCCCGCCGCGAAATATGACATTGACCCGTCAAGCAAGGAGTCGCTAAAGAAAGCTGACCGTGAGGCTTATAAAGCCATGTCGGAATAGCGGATTGCTTAAAAATGATTAAATCTTAAAATAGGTAAACGGTTGATAGATAAATTTAACACTCTGTTTTAACGTTTACCTGTTTTGTTTCCATACTTTTGCACTATAAACCGGGTCGGTCTGTGACTGTTTTTAAAGCCGTCCGCGCCGCCGGTTCTCCATTTGTCAAATTTGCATAATAACAAAACCAACTATAAGAAACTTATGAGTGAAACTGTAAATATCAGAGAACTCAACGACCTCGTGGCAAGCCGTGGTAATTTCGTAAGCCTCATCACGCAGGGGATGGACCAGACCATCGTAGGTCAGAAGCACCTTGTGGAATCATTGCTCATCGCGTTGCTTTCCAACGGACATGTCCTTCTCGAAGGTGTGCCCGGTCTTGCCAAGACATTGGCCATCAAGACGCTTTCCCAGCTGATTGACGCAAAATACAGCCGCATACAGTTCACACCTGACCTCCTCCCCGCCGATGTGACCGGCACGATGGTCTACAGCGTGAAGTCTGAGCAGTTCCAGGTGAAGCGCGGTCCGATTTTCGCAAACTTCGTCCTCGCCGACGAAATCAACCGCGCTCCCGCCAAAGTGCAGGCCGCCCTGCTGGAAGCGATGCAGGAGCGCCAGGTGACTATCGGCGACCATACATTCCCGCTCGACGAGCCGTTCCTTGTGATGGCGACCCAGAACCCGATTGAGCAGGAGGGCACTTACCCGCTGCCCGAGGCGCAGGTAGACCGTTTCCTCCTCAAGGTTGTCATCGGTTATCCGACCCGTGAGGAGGAGAAACTGATTATACGCCAGAACCTCTCCAACAAGAAAGCCAAGGTGCAGCCCCTGCTTCGTCCGGAAGACATCATCGACGCGCAGCAGGTGGTCGAGAAGATTTACATCGACGAGAAAATCGAGCGTTATATCGTGGACATCGTCTTCGCGACACGCTTCCCCGCCGAGTGCGGTTTGCCCGAGCTGCAGAGCATCATTGCTTTCGGAGCCTCACCCCGCGCGTCTATTTCCCTGGCCCGTGCCGCCAAGGCTTACGCTTTCCTGCGTCAGCGCGGTTATGTCATCCCCGAGGATGTCCGCGCCGTTTGTCACGATGTAATGCGCCACCGTATCGGCCTGACCTATGAGGCTGAGGCCAACAACATATCGGCTGACGAAATCATATCTGAAATCCTCGACAAGGTTGTCGTACCCTAATCCCCGCCAAGCAAGGCCATATCTCTAAAACCAAGCAAAAGAAGATGGATGCCAACGAACTGTTGAAGAAAGTCAGGCGTATCGAGATAAAGACACGCGGGCTTTCGCAGAATATATTCGCCGGAGAATACCATTCGGCGTTCAAGGGGCGTGGCATGACCTTTTCGGAAGTCAGGGAGTACCAGTATGGCGACGACATCCGTGACATCGACTGGAATGTGACCGCCCGCCACAACCGCCCGTATGTCAAAATCTACGAGGAGGAACGCGAGCTGACGGTGATGCTGCTTGTCGATGTCAGCGGTTCGCGCCTTTTCGGAGCGGTCGGGGAGGAGAAACGTGAGATGATAGCGGAGATTGCCGCCACCCTCGCCTTCTCCGCCATACAGAACAACGACAAGATCGGGGTGATATTCTTCTCCGACAAAATAGAGAAGTTCATCCCTCCCAAGAAAGGAAAGAAGCATATCCTGTTCATAATCCGCGAGCTTATAGACTTCACCCCCGACCATAAAGGGACAGATGTCGGCATGGTGCTGCGGTATTTCACAGACGCGCTCAAAAAGCGTTGCACCACATTTGTGATTTCTGACTTCATCGACGAGAAGGATTACCACAAGGCTCTGTCAATCGCCGCCAACAAGCATGACGTGTATGGGGTGCAGGTCTATGACAAGCGCGACGCCCAGCTTCCCGACGTGGGGCTCATGAGAGTGCAGGATCTTGAAAACGGAGCCGAGCAATGGGTCGACACCTCCTCAAAAAAGGTGCGCAACCAATACAACCGCTGGTGGTATGAGCGCCAGCAGGTGATGTCTGACACATTCAAGCGTTGCCGTGTCAATTCCTGTTCGGTGGCTACTGACGAGGATTTTGTCACCGCCCTTATGGGACTCTTCCGCAGAAAGTTATGATGTCTTCCTGAAGACAACTCATCCTGAAAAATCAATTCAACAACAAAAAGAAGTTTGTCTGATGCTTAAAAGGCTGACATACATATCGATATTACTTATTGCCTTGTCGCTCGGCGCTACGGCCTCCGCCCGCTCGATAAAGGCGGCGGTTGACTCGTCGCAGATTACGATGGGCTACCAGACGGCTATCCGTTTCGACATAGTGGACCAGGCCGGTTCGCCGTCGGAGATACTTGTCGACAAGGATGCCATACCGGCCGAGGTGGAGCTGATAGACTGGGTCTACGGCGACACTGCCGACCTCGGCAACGGGTTGGTGGAGATGAAGAGGGCCTTGATTATCCAGTCGTTTGACTCAGGGCTTTACACGATTCCACCGTTCCTGATGGTCGCAGGGCCCGACACGCTCCGCACCGAGCCTATAACCTTGAAAGTGAACCCGGTGGATGTCAGCCATATGGATGACATAAATCCGATTGCCCCGGCTATGGACTTTGAGTCAAGATGGTATGATTTCCTGCCTGACTGGCTAACTGACTACTGGCAGTGGATTCTTGCCGGACTGTTGCTGGTGGCTGCCGTAATCTGCGGTTACCTGATAATGACCCGCAAGGTAGAGGTGCCGCTTATCCCGAAGAAGAAACCGGTGCCCCCTTACCAGCTTGCCATGCAGCGGCTTGAAAGCCTGCGCGAGCAGAACCTCTGGCAGAGTGGCCAGGAGAAGGAATATTACACCCGCCTGATTGATATCCTGCGTGATTACCTCCAGGGGCGTTTCGGCATAAATGCCATGGAGATGACATCCCAGCAGATAACGCGTGTGCTTAACGAGAATGAGACCACGCGCATGCCTAACGCCCGAATGAAGCGCATACTGGAAATCGCCGACTTCGTGAAGTTTGCCAAGGTAAGGCCGCTTCCCGACGACAACCACCGCGCCCTTGCAGAAGCTGTCCGCTTTGTGGAGGAGACAAAGCCGGTTGAGGAACCGGCCGGTGAGGATGGTGAGGATTCAGCTCCAGGCTCGGCAGGGACACAGCCGTCCGCTCCATCGTCAGAAAGGCCAGGCTCCACCGTGAAATGAATATGAAATATCATTTAGAGAATATACAAGATGCAATTCGCTAATCCCGGCATGTTATGGTTGTTGCTGATTTGCCTGCCCCTCGCGGGGTGGTGGATCTGGCGGCGACGTACGGCCAATCCCTCCCTCCAGATTTCCACCACGGGGCCATTCCGCTCATTGGGGAGGCCCGCCCGCCAATATGGCCTGTATGCGATGTATCTGCTCAGGCTGCTCGCCATAGGATGCCTGGTGGTCTGCCTGGCGCGTCCGCAGACACGCGACGCCTGGCGCACATCCAAAACCGAAGGCACCGACATGGTCATAGCCCTTGACATCTCCTCTTCGATGCTCGCCCGCGACTTCAAGCCCGACCGTCTGGAGGCCGCCAAGAAAATCGCCGCCAACTTCATCAATGGACGTGAGAACGACAACATGGGGCTGGTGGTGTTTGCCGGAGAGGCATTCACCGGTGTGCCGATGACCACCGACCGCGCCACCCTCGCCAACTATGTCACGGCTCTTAACCGTGAGATGCTTGAGGATGGCACCGCCATCGGCGACGGCCTGGCCACATCCATCAACCGAATTAAGGATGGCAAGGCTAAATCAAAGAGCATCATACTGCTGACTGACGGCTCAAACAACACCGGTATCGTGGCCCCGCTCACAGCCGCCGAGATAGCCCGCAAGCTCGGCATAAAAGTCTACACCATCGGTATCGGTACCAACGGCACGGCCCTTTACCCGATGTACAACATGTTTGGACGCATCGAGTATCAGCCACAACCGGTTGTGATCGACGAGGCAACATTGAAACAAATCGCCGACATCACCGGTGGAAAATATTTCCGTGCCACCGGCAACCGCGTGCTCCAGGAGATTTTCGCCGAAATCGACCAGCTCGAGAAGACCGAGCTTGATGTGAAACATTTCTCTCATACCGAGGACTGTTATCTGCCATGGGCGCTGGCCGCGCTGGCCCTGCTGCTCCTCGAAGTTGTAATCCGCCAGACTTGGCTCCGCACTATCCCGTAACAAGATTATGTCGTTCGCATATCCTTCATTATTGTATTTACTGCTCCTCATCCCGGTGATATTCGGGTTGTGGTACTGGTCGCGTGTGGCCCGCAGGATGAAGCTGCGCCGTTACGGCAACCTACGTCATCTTGAACAGCTGATGCCAGAGGCCTCGAAATACAAACCCGCCGTGAAGATCACCCTCGAGCTTCTCGCCCTCGCCTCTCTGATTGTCGCTGTGGCGCGCCCTCGTGCCGGCGAGAAAGAGGAGGTTGAGTCGACCGAGGGCATCGAGGTCATGATCGCGTTTGACGTTTCGCGGTCGATGCTTGCCTCTTCGACCGATGACACCCGTGGCATCTCTCGTCTCGACCGCGCGAAATATCTTCTTGGCAATCTCATAGACAAGCTTGGCAACGACAAGGTCGGCCTTATTGTCTTCGCCGGGGAGGCTTACACCCAGTTGCCGATCACGACAGATTTCGTGTCGGCAAGGATGTATCTCGATGAAATATCGACCGAGATGGTGCCCACGCAGGGCACTGCCATCGGCACTGCCATAAACATGGCCATCAATTCTTTCTCCCCCGCCGAGGACATAAACAAGGCGATAATCGTCATCACGGATGGTGAAAACCATGAAGGGGACGCCGTAGAGATGGCCAAATACGCCAAAAGCCTCGGCATAGAGGTTGATGTGATGGGAGTCGGCTCGATAAAGGGAGCGCCGATACCAGTCAACCGCAATGGTGATTTTCTGAAAGATGAGACCGGCGCGCCCGTCACCACATTCCTCAACGAACAGATGGCCAAGGAAATAGCCGAGGCCGGAGGTGGCGTTTATATCAACGGTTCCTCATCCAAGGCTTTGTCAAACCTGGTTGGCCAGCTTGACAAAATCAAGAAAAGCGACCTCCAGCATGTGTCATACAAGGCCAGCGCCGAGCAATTCCCGATGTTTGTCTGGATTGCGCTTATTCTGCTGGTGATTGACGCTGTCATCCTCCCGACCAAAATCGGCTGGCTGAAACGTTATACATTCTTCTCCCGTCAGAAAATTGCCGCCAAAGGTGGTGAAAGCCTGAAAAAACAAACAACAGTCAATAAGGAATTGTCAAAATGAAGCAGTTCTTGAAGATAGCAGCAATCTCGGTCTCCCTGCTGGTTGCGGGAGCGATGGCAAGCGGTTGTTCCTCAGACAAGGAGCAGCCTGCAGGCCAGCGTCCGTCAACCAAGCGCGAGCGCAATTACATGAAGGAGGGCAAGAGCCTTTTCGACAAGCAGCGTTACGCCGAGGCGGAGGTGAATTTCAAAAAGGCCCTCGGAGAGAATCCTGACAACGCCCGGGCGCAGTTCAACCTCGCGTCATCATACCTCAAACAGCGGGGTGAAGACCTTGCCAACAAGGGGGATTCACTCATCAGGCAGGCCGACCAGATACTGGCCCAGACGGCCGGTAATCCTGACATTGAACTTGCCCAACAGTCATTTTACGACCGTGGCAACATTGCCTACAAGGGTGAAGACTACGGCGCGGCCATAGAGATGTATAAGAATGCCTTGCGTCGCAATCCTGAAGACAATCAGGCACGCGAGAACCTACGTCTGGCGCAGCTCAAAAAGCAGCAGCAAGACCAGAACAAGGATGACAAGCAAGACCAGAACCAAGACCAGAATCAGAACCAGGATCAGCAGCAACAGCAGCAAGACCAGGACAAGGATGACAAGCAGGACCAGAACCAGGACCAGCAGAACCAAGACAAGCAGCAACAACAGCAGCAAGAGCAGCAGGGAGGTCTAAGCGAGCAGAGCGCGGCTCAGATTCTCAAGGCTATGGATGCAAAGGAGTCTGCCACAAGGATGAAGGTTGAGCAGATGAAGCAGAGCCAGGAGAAGCAGTCGCGTCAGCGGCAGACCGGCAAGCCTTGGTGATGACACCCTTTCCTCTTTGAGTAGCTCAGGTCAAGCTGTCACTCACGGATATAACAGACAACTATTTTTAATGAGATATTACTGAAACGACTATGAAGAAGTTGTTTTCGATATTAACGGCAGTTTTGATTTTCTGCGCGACAATGGCGGCTCAGACCTCTTTCCAGGTCATACCGCCACGCAATGTCATCGCGGGAAACCGTTTTGCGGTCACTTACCGCCTCTCCAACGGTGAGGGGACAAGCCTGAACGCGCCGGCCATAAACGGATGCAAGCTGCTCAACCCCCAACCCGGAGTAAGCACTTCGCAGAGCTACCAGATAATCAACGGGCAGGCATCGTCGTCAAGCACGGTCGAATACACATTCATATACCGCGCCGAGGAGGAGGGGACTTTCACCATTCCGGCCGCCTCAATAGTGGTCGACGGCAAAAAGCTGACATCGCAGTCTGCCAAGTTCATCATCCTCCCTGCAGACAAGGCTCCCCAGTCGCAGCAGGCTGGCGGGTATGGCTACGGATATGGAGGCTCCGCCCCCCAGCAGAGCGTGCATGTCGATGACCTGTCATCTCAGGATGACACATCGCGGCCCATATCCAAGGATGACATCTTCGTGAGAATCATTCTCAACAAAAGCCATGCTTACGAGCAGGAGGCAATAGAGTGTACCATAAAATTGTACACCAAGTTCCAGCGCATCAATTCGTTTATGATGACTACTCCGCCTACTTTCGACGGGTTTCTTATCGAGGAGGTCGACACGCAGGCCGCGCTCAACGCCGTGGAGAATTACAACGGGCAGAACTATGTGACGGCTGTGTTGAAGAAATGCATCATCTTCCCCCAGAAGTCGGGCAAGTTGACCATCAGTTCTGGCAAGTATGACCTCAGCGTGGTGCAGATAGAGCGTGTCAGCAACGGTTGGTTCGTCTCTGGACGTCCGGTCGAGAAAGAGGTGCATCTCCAGCCTTATTCTTCAACGGTCGATATAACCCCGCTCCCCGAGCCGCGCCCGGCTGGATTTGACAATGCCGTGGGACAGTTCACGTTTGAGAGCCGGCTCGCGCCTGAGAAACTCAAGACCGGCGAGGCTGCCTCGCTTGAATACATCGTCACCGGAACGGGCAATATCAAGTATATCCATGAGCCAAAACCTGAGATTCCCGATGACTTCGAGCAGTTCTCGCCGAAGACAGATTACCGCACCCGTGTGAGTGGCTCGACAGTCACCGGCACCATGATGGTCGACTACACTATCGTGCCTCAGAGTGTCGGCACATTCAAGATTCCCGAGCAGAAATTCGTGTATTTCGATCCAGCCAAGAAGTCATACGTCACTCTTACCGCGCCTGGCTACAACATGGAAATCGCCAAGGGTAGCGGCACCACCATCAGCGCCGAACAGCGTGAAATAGAGGCCCGCAACACTGACATCCTGCATATAAAGACCGGCGACAAGCACCTCTCGCAGACCCACCATCCGCTGATATTCAACTGGTGGTACTGGGTCGTGGCCGGGTTGCTTGTGGTTGCTCTCATACTGGCCATAACGGTTTATGGCCGTCAGGTGAGGCTCAACGCTGATGTGGCCGGACGACGCAATGCCCGTGCGAGCAAAGTGGCCCGCAAGAGCCTGCGCGAGGCCGTGGGCTTTATGAAATCGCGCCAGCCCGAGCGGTTCTATGAGGCAATGCTGAAAGCCATGTGGGGGTATCTCGGCGACAAGCTTTCGATACCGGTTTCGCAACTCACGCGCCAGAACATATCCCAGACGTTGGCCGACAGGGGCGTGGGAGAAGATGTCGCCGGCAGGATCATTAATGTGCTTGACCAGTGTGAGATGGCCCGCTATACCCCGGATTCCTCATCCGAGGCTTCGGTGGAGGCTGTCTACAACGAGGCCACATCCTCGATTAATGAACTTGAGAAAAGCAACATTAGCAAACGCAAATAGACCGATGAAACTGTTACACACCATATTGCTTTTTTGTGTCTCCGTGATTGCCGCCGGCGCCAAGCAGCCCGACTGTGTCGACCCGGAGAAGAGTGTTGGCGTCGCCGAGGTTGCAACCGACTCTGTGGCAGGAGCCGGAATCGCAGGGGCTGCTGCCTCACTCTCAGGCGAGGCTCTCGCGCAACAGGCTGACTCAGCTTACAGTGCTGACAATTTCGTGATGGCAGAAGCTCTGTATCTCAAGGCTCTGGAGGCTGAAGGCAGCTCCACTACGCTTTTCTATAATCTTGGCAACGCATACTACCGCCAGGGCAATCTCGGCAAGGCGATTGTCAATTATGAGCGGGCGCTCAAGCTTGATCCTACCAATGCCGACGCGCGTGCGAATCTCGAGTTTGTGAATTCCAAGATAACAGACAAGCAGATTGACAGCGGATCTTATATGGACTCGGTGTGGGACGGCACCGTGGGAATGTTTCATGCCGACACCTGGGCGGTCATTGCCCTTGTGTTGTTCGCCATATTCCTCGGCGGGGTAGCCGCCTATGTGTTCTCTTCGGCTGTTGCTGTCAAGAAAGCCAGCTTTTTCGGAGCCCTCATAGTGTTCGCATTGACCGTCGGAGCGGTGATCGTGTCTTTCGCGGCTGCCAATCGTGTCAATTCCGACAAGTTCGCCATTATCCTGCCCCCTTCGTCACAGCTCTCGACATCGCCCCGTGAGGCCAGAAGCCAGGCCGAGCAGGCGTTTCTGCTGCATGAAGGCACCAAGGTGGAAATCATTGATTCAATCGCCAATCCGGGCGAGGGAATGTGGTATGAGGTGCTTGTCGGACACGGCGAGCGGGCCTGGATAAGGGCCTCCGAGGTGGAGAAAATCTGATATTCTTGATAAATAGTTGACTTTTGCAAGATTAACAGATAAAAGCTGTGGGATATGTTTTATAACATACCGTAAAAATTTGGATAACTCAAATTAAGTGTATAAATTTAGGAAAAATTCCTCTCTGACCCTTGATATAGCAGTTACAAACCCCCAAAACCATACGAGAATGACTAAGACAATATCCTTCAACGATCTCCGTCGCATCAAAGACGCACTGCCTGACGGCGCCGTAGCCCGCATAGCTGACAAACTCAACACGACACCTCAGACAATCCGAAACTATTTCGGCGGCACAAACTATGAGTTTGGCAAGAATTGCGGGTTGCATATCGAACCGGGGCCTGACGGCGGCATTGTTGTCCTTGACGACACCACCATCTATGACATGGCCGTGGAAATCCTTCAGGAAGAGGAGCAGAAGAAGGAAAAATGAACTTTCCCTCGTCTGATGACATTATCTATGACGCGTCGGCCTGCTTAGCCCAGTCCAGCGCGTCATAGCTTTTTACGCCAATATTATTAGACATCCGACAATGACTCCCAACAGACTGATTACCGTAGCCGTCCACACCATTGAAAAGGCTTTGCCCCTGAAGGCGCTCCTTGAGCGGGAAGGCATATATGTCGAGCTCAACAATGTAAATCTCGCGTCGCCGACTGTAGCCGCCGGTGTCAGAATCAGAATCAAGGAGTCTGACCTGCCGCTTGCCCTGCGCATCATAGAGAACATCGAGATTTTCAACTTCCCGACCGACGGGGAAAGTGGCGACGCGGGGGGCACGGTCTTGTTGCCCACTGATTTCTCGCCGCATTCCGACAATGCCGCGCGGCTCGCGTTCAGGCTGGCCGCGAAACTCGGCTATTCGATAGAGTTACTTCATTCATTCATCGCCCCGGCCTCGCCGCGCGGTGTCCAGCTGATGGATTCCTATGATTACGAGCTGGCGGATATGGCAGAGAGGCAGACAATCGAGGAGGAGGCCCGCGCCATGATGGAGTCATATGCCTCAAAGATACGCGGGTGGATAAAGTCGGGGGAAGTGCCTGCGGTGAAATTCTCAACCATGGTGATAGAGGGGATTCCCGAAGAGTCGATTCTCGGATATGCGCGCGACAAGAATCCCCAGCTGGTTGTCATGGGCACGCGAGGGGCTGACAAGAAGGAGGCCGAGCTGATAGGAAGCGTCACGGCTGAGGTGCTTGACTCCTGTCGTATTCCGGCCTTCACAGTGCCTGAGAATGTGGATGTGGCCGAGTTGATGGAGATGCGTCGTGTGGCGTTTCTCTGCAATCTCGAACAGGAGGATATGATTGCCCTCGACACCCTTTGCCGTATCATGAAGGGGCAGTCGCTCGAGGTGATGCTTGTGTATATCCCGGGTCGTAGAGATCGGGGAGTGGCGGATGCAAAGACCGGACAGGCCCAGCTTAATCTTCTTAATTATTGCCGGGAGCATTTCCCGGGATATGGGTTCGATATGCGTACCGTACGCCTTGACACACTGATAGAGGATTTCAGGAACATTATGCAGGAGGGGCCGTTCAACCTCATATGTGTGCCCAACAAGAAACGTAATGTGTTCGCGAGGGTGTTCAACCCGTCAATTGCCCACAAAATCCTGTTTCGCGCCGATGTGCCGATGATGGTGATACCTGTGTGACTCGTAGGATTGATTACTGTTGCCGTTTTGGCTTGAAGAAACGTTTGATTTTACGCAGACGGATCTGGTTGCGGCGGTGGCGTATCACATGATAGAGGGCATCCTCGAAGTTGAAACCGCGTTCCCACACATACGGCTCCAGGAGTCCAAGGTAATCATGGGGATATGTGCCGAGCTGGAAAAAAGATCTCATGGCTTCTTTCAGCTTCGGGACACGGCCTATTTTCATCCGGTTGATGTCTATGAGTGTGAATTTGTATCTGCCGGCAGTCTTCTCAAACAGGATGTTGGTGGTGTTGTAATCCAGGGGGATTATTCCTGTCATATGGAGGGTCAAAGTGAAACGCGACAGGTTGTCGGCCATCAGGTAATGCTCCTCCTTGCTCAGCCGGTCGGTATAAAACACGTCGGAAACCGCAGGGAGGTCGACATATTCGGATATGAAGTATCCGTCGCGGAATATGCCCCATCTGCTTTCTTCGATGTACGCGATTGGGAATGGGGTGGATATACCGAGTGACAGAAGCCTGAGGGCGTGCTCATATGCGCGTCTGGCTTTCGATTTTCGGAAGAATGTGTAGATTATCCCGGTCAGCAGGTTGGTGCGCTTGTATTTTTTCACAACCACAGGTTTGCCGTCGAGAGATGCGAGATCGACTTTGTTGCGGTTGTTGCAGAATGTCTTCACTGGGGAGTATTCCCCGTGGGCGAGCTTGAGCAGACCGTCGGTGAGGTCAGTGTAGTCGGGATGTATGACTTGTCTCATTGCAGGGTGATGTCGCCGTTGAGGTATTTGTCAAGCCCGTCATTGCTCCTGATCCGTTTGTCGCGGCGGGTGGCTTCCAGCAGGTCGTTGTTGCGCTGGAATGTGTCCTCCTTTTTTGATGACGGATGCCACAGGTGGTAGCATATGGCCCGGTGACGCACCTGCAATGGCTTGATACGGTGGTTCATAAGGCGCGCTACGAGGTCGTGGTCCTCGCATCCCCATCCAAGGAAGCTCTCGTCATATCCGTTGACGGCAAGCAGGTCGCTGCGCCAGAATGCCATGTTGCATCCGCGATATTTAAGTTTGGACGGAGATATAAGGTTGATGGTTTTTGCGAGGAATATCGAACGGATGGCGTTTTTGCGGTTTGATATGCCGTGGGTCCAGGAGGTGACTGTGATCGACGGGTCGGCGAAAATTTTGCCTGTGAGGTCTTTCTCTATCAGCACACGGCTCCCGCATACGAAGTGCCCTCTACGAGCCACCGCGGCATGGTCGGCGATGAATTCGGGATGCAGGAGTATGTCGCCGTCAATCTGCACGATATAGTCTCCCTTGGCCTTTGCGATGGCCTTGTTGCGTATAGTCGCGAGTCGGAAACCTTCGTTTTTTTGCCAGACATGCACCACTGGGAATGACACCTGGCGGCTGAACCGTTCAATCACCTCAGGGGTGGAGTCTGTTGAGCCGTCATCGGCGATGATGACTTCATAAGGATTGGATGTCTGCTTCATGACGCTGTGCAGACAGGCCTCAAGAGCCTTGGGGGAATTATATGTGGAGATAATCAGTGAGATTCTCATCTTTACGTTGCTGGGGCAGGGTTATGGTTAGGAACGGCTTGCGGGATGAATCCGCGCTGGGTTATCCTCTCGATTGCGAAGGGAGGCGGGAGAAGTGAAGCATCTTGTCAGCCTCATACAGCAGTGATAGCAAGGGGGGATGAAGCCGCCTGGTGGCTGCGAGCCGTGTCAGCTGTGTCTTCAGGGCTGGTTCAGAAGACAGCAGCCCCGGATGTTTCCTGAGGCGTTTGCATATCCTCCCGGCGATTACTTTACGCTGCAGCGGGGTCAGGTCAAGCCATTGGGCCATTTCGGCCACTATCTCGGTTCCCTCTGTGTAGGTTTTGCCTGCCTTGGATGCCGAGGCTGAGACTTTGTTGGAGTGCTGCCGGAAATTGTTGAGTTTGCGGCATATCTCGACCGCTTGCCCTTTGCGGGCAAGTTGCGACCAGAAAAGCCAGTCGCCACAAAACCTCATATTCAGGTATCGCTCAGTTATCTCCGGGGCGGCCTCTCTGCGAAACACTACCATTGATGCGTTGTAAATCAGGTTGTTGCGCAGAAGTCTGCGTATGGTCAGCTCTTTGCCCGTGTATGTGGCCCGTGTTCCGAGCCGTCTGCCAAACTTGTCCCAGTCTTCTCCGGGAATCTCATTGCCGAGGCTGTCTATTATTTTTGAGCCGGAAAAGGCAAGCACTGCTTCGGGATTGGTTTCCAGCGCGTCGACAAGAGTCGACAGGAAATCTTTCTCGGCATAGTCGTCGCTTTCGGCAATCCACACATATTTGCCGCAGGCGAGTGACAACCCTTTCCTCCATTGGGCGAATGTCGTCCCGGAGTTCTTGTCGTTGAACACTATGTGGCTGACTTTGGGGTGCTGCCGGTATCGTTCGAGTATCTCTCGGCTGTGGTCGTTTGAGCAATCGTCAAGAAGTATCACCTCGAAATCCTCGAAATCCTGACCTAAGACACTGTCGATTCTCTCCCTGAGATAGGGAGCGTGGTTGTAGTTCGGGATTATGACTGATACGGTCGGATGCATGCTTAAGTTGAGAGGAGTGGCTAACAATATTGCAAAAATAATTAAAAAAAATGGATTCCGGAAACTCCGGAATCCATTTTTTATGGTAAGACGGTAATGTAGGCTTATTCGTATTCAAGCAGGAGGGCGTCGGTGCCGATTACTTCGTCGGGTGTGACAAACACGCGCTTGATGGTCATGTCGCGGTCGGCTTCAAGGTCGTTCTCCATCTTCATGGCCTCGTAGACCATCATTATCTGGCCTTTCTTAACCTTGTCGCCGGGCTTGACGTTGATTTCGATGATGCGGCCTCCCATAGGAGCGCGGAACACCTCGCCGGTGATAGGCTCGTCATCCTCCACCTTGGCGGGAGCGGCTTCTGCCTTTTCTGCCTTGGGAGCTTCTGCGGGCTGTTTGGCCTTGTATTCCTCTTCGCGGCGGTTGCGGAGGAACTTGTTGGCCACGTTGGGCAGCAGTTCGAGCAGGAGGTATTCCTCGGAATTGGATGCGAGGGGCACTCCGCCGAGGTCGGCGACTTCGGGGTTGGCGGGTTTCTTGTAAGACGACACGTCGTAAGGCTTCTCGGTCGCATCTCCGGTGATTTTCTCACGGAAGGATGGGTCGATGGCTACGGGAGTGTGGCCGTATTCACCCTTGACGAGGGAGATGAACTGGTTGTTGGCCTGGGTGTAGTCGGGGTTGCCTTTGCGGCGATCCATGGCGAGCAGCACGGCCTGTGAACCGACAATCTGGCTGGTGGGGGTAACAAGGGGCACCAGACCGGCGTCGCGGCGCACCTTGGGAATCAGGCGCATTGCGTCGTCGAGCAGGTCGCTGGCCTGAAGGGCCTTGAGCTGGGCGACCATGTTGGAGTACATACCGCCGGGAACCTCGGCTTCCTTGACAAGCAGGTTGGGCTTGGGGAATCCGAAATGGGCCTCGATGGCGTGGCAGGCGGCAAGGAGTTCATCCTCGTTGCCTGCCTTGGCAGCGGCGATGGCTTTGTCGAAGAGGGCGTCCACTTCTGCGGGAAGTGTGTCCTTGAGGGGGTCGAATTTCTTGGGGAAATGATCCTTGTTGAGGTCGAAGTCGGCCAGGTTGCGGCGGATGCCTTCCAGGCGCTCGCGGATTTCGCCGACTTTCTCCATGTTCACTTCCACTTCGATGCCGAGTTTCTTGCAGAACACATAGACAAGCTCGATGGCGGGAGCTGCCGAGCCTTCGCCAAACCACCAGATGTTGGTGTCGAGGATGTCCACGCCGTTGAGGATGGCCATCAGGGATGAGGCGAGTCCGTAACCGGGGGTGCAGTGGGTGTGGAAGTCAACGGGCACTTTCACGGCTGCTTTCAGCTTGCCGATGATCGAAGCCGCGCGAGAGGGGCTCACGAGGCCTGCCATATCCTTGAGGGTGATGATTTTGGCGCCAAGACGCTCCATCTCAATGGCGAGGTTGACAAAATACTCGTCGGTGAATATCTTTTTGGGAGCGGCGGGAGCATCCTCTTTCTTGCCGAAAAGCGAGCTGAAAAAGCCTTTCTTCTTGGGGGCCTCGACGGGAGCTTCCTCCTTGGGATCCACGGTGTAGCATACGGCTGCGTCGGCGATGCCGCCAAGCTCGTTGATGAGACGTATCGACTCCTTGACATTGTCGATGTCGTTGAGCGCGTCGAAGATACGCATTATGTTAAGGCCGTTCTTGATGGCTTCTTTGTAGAATCCTTCGAGGACCGAGTCGGGGTAGGGAACATAACCGAAAAGGTTGCGGCCGCGGGACAGAGCCGACAGGAGCGACTTCCCGCCTATGGCTTTGGAGATGGTGCGCAGGCGATCCCAAGGGGATTCGTCGAGATAGCGCATCACTGAGTCGGGCACTGCGCCGCCCCACACCTCCATGATGTAGAATCCTGCATCCTTGTAAAGGGGAAGCAGAGGGTCGATGTCTTGCTGTTTCAGACGGGTGGCAAACAGTGACTGCTGGCCGTCGCGCAGGGTTAAGTCCCTGATTTTTAACTTCTTCTCCATAGTTGATAGCTCTTTATGGTATAAATCTACATGCAAACTTAATGATTTTTTTTGAATTTTCAACAGTCTTGGTGAAAAATAGCATAGATATAGCGAAAATTCCGGAAATTCTCCTTAACTTTGCAATTGACAATCAATCTGCCCGCCGCTCTTCTCGTGAATTAGGAAAAGGCCGGGTGCTCTTATTGGACTTATTGAAAACCTTAAGTTTACAGAGATTAGAGATGTTTAATTTCTTCAGGAAAAAGCCGGTCGGACGGCCTGAGCTTTTTTTCCATACCGACATTCATTGCCATCTGATTCCTGGTATCGACGACGGCCAGCGTGAGGCCGAAGGCGGCGCTGATCTCGTGGCCCATGAAAAGGAATGGGGTATAGAGAGGATAATCGCTACTCCCCATGTCACGCAGGATACTTTTGAGAACACCCCCGACACGATCCTGCCGGCTTTCAATAAACTAAAAGAGGCGGTTGATAAAAAAGGGGTGGCCATCGAGCTGATGCACTCGGCCGAATACCGCATGGATGCTTTTTTCACCTCCCAGCTCGAGAAGGGGCTGGTGAATCCGATGCCCAACAATTACCTGCTGGTTGAGAACTCTTTCATACAGGAGGCGTGGAATCTCGACAAGATGCTTTTCGACCTGAAGATGAGAGGTTACAAGCCGATTCTTGCCCATCCCGAAAGGTATGTCTACTATTTCCAGAAGAGGGAGCGTTATCGCCAGCTGCATGACGCCGGGACGCTTTTCCAGGTGAATCTGCTGAGCCTTGCCGGCAACTACGGCAAGGATGTCAAGCAGATGGCCGAACATCTGATTGATTGTGACATGGTGGATTTTGTCGGCACAGACATGCACAACCACAAGCATTGCTCAACGATAGAGCAATACCTGGAGTCGAAAGACTACCGTCGTCACGCCGCAAAGCTGGCCGGACGCGTCTTCAACGATTCTGCTTTCTGAAACCGTATGGCCGCTGAGGGGGAGGATGTGACGGCCTGTGTCAGGAGAGTTGCTGACGCACAGACTCCTCGTGGATGGCGGCCAGAAGCGCGCGTATGAAATCTGGCGACAATCCGAGCGACTCGGCCTCGGCCACACGCCGGGTGATGAGGTTCTCGTAGCGGTCAGGCTGCACCACGGTCATCGAGTGTGATTTTTTATAGATGCCTATCTCTCTGGCTACTTCCATGCGCCTTTGAATCAACGTCATCAATTCATCGTCAATCTGGTCGATCTGGCCGCGCAATGAGGCCAGTTCTGCCTTGTCGCCATCATCTTTTCCCGGATTGCGCGTCAGCCGTCGGAGCATGTCCTCCAGCTCGGCCGGTGTGATTTGCTGGCCGCTGTCGCTGAGGGCTTCTTCGGGATGGGGGTGTACCTCGATTATCAGACCGTCGAAACCCCGGCTGAGCGCTTGTCGTGCGATTGGCTCGACCAGTTCGCGTTTGCCGCCTATGTGGCTGGGGTCAGACAGGATTTGGAGAGAAGCGCCGACTCGCCGTCTCAGTTCCATCGGGATCTGCCATTGTGGCGGGTTGCGGTAATATTGATTGCCGTAGACGCTGAATCCGCGGTGGATGGCTGTCAGCCGCCTTATGCCTGCGTTGTAAAGACGCTGTATTGCCCCGATCCACAACTCGAGGTCTTGGTTTGCCGGATTTTTCACAAGGAATCTGAGGGATGACGCTTCCACATTGTGGCGGTTGGCCCAGTCGCGTGCGGCATCGGCTATTTCCTGGACGGCAAACGGATTTGTGGTGGTGCGTGCCCCTAGCCAAAGTATGTCGATTCCGTTGTCGAGCGCCTCTTCGAGGTGTTGCGCGGAAGCGACCTCGGTTGCTGTCATGATGCCGGTCTTGCGTCCGGCATCTGAAATCCATCGCAACGCGTCGGCGCCGCGTCCCTCGAAACAGCCGGGATGGGTGCGGGGCTTCCACACACCGGCCCTGAATGCCGACACTCCTATGTTTGCGAGATGGCAGGCGGTCTCCATCACCTGCTGTTCGTTTTCGGCGCTGCACGGCCCGGCGATTATCACAGGACCGGGACATGTGGTAGCGTCTATAGCCGGAAGCAGTTCGGGGAAAAGGCTTTCATCGGCCTTTTTATTATATATATGTGGGGGGGCAGAATTGTTCACGTTGCAAAGTTACTTCTTTTTTTCGGTCTGCGGAGTGTTTTTGCCATTTATCGGTTTTCGTCACAAATGAAAAGCTCCCGGAGCTGAGGTGCTCCGGGAGCCGGGTGTGCCTGTGTGAGAGGCGTCACGGTTTATGAAGTGTGTGTCAGTTGCCGGGCACGAAGATTACGATACGGTTCCAGTCGTTGGTCTTGTAAGGTTGCTGGGTGCTGCCTTCCGCGTCGATTGAGAGGCGGCTGGGGTTGATGCCGTAGGCCTTGGTGAGGGTGTCATAGACAGCCTGTGCGCGGCGCTCAGAGAGCTTCTGGTTGTATTCCGAGGTGCCGGTGTCTTTGTCGGCGTAACCCTTGATGAGTACCTTCACGTCGGGATTGCTCTTGAGGTATTCGGCGGTGTTGTAGACGTTGACCATCTCCTCGTCGGAAATCTTGGCGGAGTTGATGGTGAAGCGCACTGTCGACATCATGGGAGCAGCGGTCGACTCGGGACAGTCGGGCTGGGTGACTTCGGGGCAGGGGAGCTGTGCCTGTGCGGCGGCGAGGGCTGCTGCAGTGGTGGCCAGTTCGCCACGGAGATTGTTCACCTGGTTATTGAGGGAGGCGATGTAAGCCTGGTCTTTGCATGCGTTGTAAGCCTGGTAGTTCACACCTCCGAGATTGAAGGAGAAACCGCCGGTTGCCTGGATATTGATGTCGACGGGAGCGTCAATGGCTGCGCCGTTGACATTGTCGCCGTAGAATGACGCACGTCCTTCAAGGAAGAAGTCGCAATAGCGGCAGAGGCGGAAGCGGAACTGGATACCGGCAGACACGGGAAGCGCCCACTGGCGATTGCGCGACTTGCCCTCGCGGTGCACATTGGTGCCGTCAGACTGGATGCCCCACACATAGGTGCCTCCAAGTCCGACGAACGGGATGACGCTCACGGGGCGGTCAGGGTTGACACCTCCCAGGGAGTTGCACATGTCCCACATGAAATCAAGGTTCACGTTGGCAAACTTGGCCTTGGAGTAGGATACATTGTCCCAGTGCCATGCGCCGCCATAAGCGCTGATGCGGAAAGCCATATAAGGTGAGAACCAGCGGCCGAAAGCACCGTTGTAGGTGGCGGTGATATGGCGTTTGGCATCGCCTACGGCGAGTTCGTTCTCAAACAGGGGCACGTCGATGCCTGCGCCAAGCTGGATGAACCAGTTGTCATGGCCGTTGACCGCGTAGTTGGTCTTGCAGTTGGCGACGTCTACCACACTGACGCTCTCTTCCTCGACAACAATCGTGTCCTGGGCGTTGGCATTGAAGGATGCCAGAAGCCCGCAACACAGAGCTGTCGTGGCAAAAAATAGTTGTTTTTTCATCACTCGTAAATTTTTGGTTCTACAATTCATAGAGCTGTTGATTGAATCAGCCGGTTTTTGTCCTGGGCTGAAAAAGGGTGTTAAGCAAAGTTATCAGATAAACACGGTTGTCATTTTTTTGGTTCATGAAGCAAATGTTAACGGGTGGTGTTTTTCAAAGGTAGTGGAAGTGGCTTTAAAAACTAAGGACCGACCCTCGCGGACCAGTCCTTTAGTTTTTCCTCGGCGTTATCAGCCGATGGATAACAAACCTAACATAAAACACGATTATTATCTTCTTTGAAACGTGAGACAGGTCTGTGGCCTGCATCACTAATACTAACCCTAAAAACTAATTCCTTAAAATAAATCAAACAAATCCTTTTGTCTTTAATCCTATTCAGAAGCCCACTTTTGACGGGGTGTCTGAAAAATTTCACAATGCAAAATTATAACAGAAAGTCGGGTTTGTCAAGAGGCCGGGTGTTTGATATTGTGTGAATATAGATAAATATAGGGGTATTTAAAGTTTTAATCCTTGATTATCAAGATGTTGTGTTTTGGTAAATATAGATAAATATAGAGATTGATATAGGGAAATATTGTCTATATTTATTCACCTGTTCGGTTCCGGCAGTTGATTTTAGGCCAATTTCATAGAATCAGGAGCCAAGTAAATCGAGAAGTTGGCGACGGTCGTTGACTTCTATGCTTGAAGGGGAGAAGTCGAGCAGGCCGGCTTCTTTCATCTCGGTCAGCGCGGCTGTCAGTGACTGGCGTGGCACGCCGAACACAGAATACAGGTCGCGTTGGCGGCATTCCATCACGATGTCCTTGCCGTTTAGCTGGGTGAGGGCTACAATCCAGTAGGCGATACGTTTCCGTAGGTCTCCGGATGTCAACGCCAGCACGCCGTCGGTAGACAGCTGGGCATTCATCGAAAGCATGTTGAGGTAATTGAACAGGAACACTCTGTCGGAGTTGATGATTTCAATGTAATCCTTTTTCTCAATCTGCATTATGCCACAGACCCCGAGGGATATGACCGATGCCGGGTAGCGGGTGGTGCGGCCGAAAAAGAAGTCGGGCGCTATTGGTTCGGGGGCCTCCAGGGTCTGGGAAATCTTCACGCGTCCGTCGGCGTTGGCAACGGTCATTCTCGCCTTGCCTGACACCACTGTCGATAGGTGGGTGCATAAGTCGCCGGCCGAGATGATTTTGTCATTGTCGGCGTATTTGATGAAATGAAACCGGTGCTTTCCGAGTATCTCGGAGAGCTTGTTGTATGAGACACCGTGAAAAAGCGGCATCTGCATCAATGTCTGGAACATGCTGTCCATCAGTCCTTGTTTATATGGTAGGTGTTGGTGTATCGGGGTTTCGTGTGGAGTTTTTGTTGGCGTTGGGCCGTCTGGCTCGGCCTATTGGTAAAACAATCTCGGAGGGGGTAAAGTTATCGCAATGTCAGATTCTCTTTCTGGATTTCCTTTTTTCGAGGCGGTATATCTGATATGAGTTGACGGTGTTGTGCCATGCCACATATGCCGCGGGGGCGGCAGAAACTACCGGATGCAGGAATGTGAGGACGAGCCAGATGGCAAGCACTGTGTTTTTCTGCCCCAGGCTTTGCGCGCCTGAAACCTTGTCGCCGAAATGGCCGCCTATTTTGCGACCGATATGGAAAAGCAGTATGCATATGGCCAGTGAGATGGCCCCGAGCCATATGATTTCGGGCAGTTTGTCGGAGGGTTGTCTCAATATGAAGCTCACCGAGTTGCCCACCACGATGATCAGCGCCACGGCCCAGATGTAGAATGACAATCCCTGGTGGTTGGCTATGTCTGAATGGACTTTAGGGGCGAACCGTTGTAGCATAAGTGCCAGGACGAGCGGCCCCAGGATAAGCGGCAAGACGCTTGTGCTTATCGATATGGTGGATTCAAGGAATGTGGTCTCCGCTCCCGGCTCGATGTAAGACAGCAACAACGGGGCAAGCAATGCGACCGCGATATGGCTGAACAGGGAATATGTTGCCACTTTTGACACTGAGCCTCCGAGCATGCCGGTTATCACGGGGGCAGCGGTGGCGGTGGGGCAGAAGATGCATATGAAGGCTCCCTGGGCGAGCTCGTTGTTGAAGGGGGCTATGGCCAGGTAGGCCGCGCCTGCTCCGACTATCTGCACGGCGAGCAGCCACCATATGTAGGCCCCGGTATGGAAATCGCTTATCTTGACCCGGCAGTAGGTAATCAGCAGCATGACGAAAATCAGATACTTCGATAGAAAAGCGATGTGATGGATGTATTCATGGAACACAAGGCCCACAAGCATGGCAATCGGCAACATCCATGGCTTGATTTTTTGTCTTATCGCGGCAAGTCTCATTGTTTTCTGTTTTCAGGCGACAAGGACGTAACGCGGGAAACGGTTTTTCCGTCGCGTTACGTCCTTGGTATTAGTGGTTGTGTTGTTTTGTCAGGCGGTGGAGGCGATTACATGTACTTGCTGTAATCGACCTTGCGCATGTCGCCGGTCTCGGCAAAAGCGGTGTGGAAGGAGTAGGCAGCGTTGAGCGTGGCCGGGGTCTGTCCGCCCTTGCCCATATTGATGTAGTCCCAGAGGAGTTCGCGGTACATCGGGTGGGCGCAGTTCTCGATGATGGTCTCCGCGCGCTGCACGGGATCTTTTGCTCTCAGGTCGGCGATACCCTGGTCTGTGATGAGGATGTCAACCGAGTGTTCGGAGTGGTCATGGTGAGACACGTGGGGCACGATGTTGCTTATGAGTCCCTCCTTGGTGATTGACGGGCAAGAGAAAATAGAGAGGAATCCGTTGCGTGTGAAGTCGCCCGAACCGCCGATGCCGTTCATCATCCTTGTGCCGAGCACGTGTGTGGAGTTCACATTGCCGAAGATGTCGGCCTCAAGGGCGGTGTTCATCGCTATAACACCGAGTCGGCGGATTACTTCCGGGTTGTTGGAAATCTCGGACGGGCGCAGCATGATTTTGTCATGGAAGAAATCCATGTCTGCGAAAAGCTGGCTTTCGACCTCGTCGGAGAAGGTCATCGAGCATGTGCTGGCGAATGTGCATTTGCCGCGGCGCAGCAGTTCAAGTACCGAATCCTGCACCACTTCGGTGTACATCATGAAGTTGGGCAGCTCCTTGTCAAGGCAAAGGTAGTGCAGCACGGCGTTGGCCACGTTGCCCACTCCGCTCTGAAGGGGGAGGAATTCCTTGGGTATGCGTCCTTTGCGGTATTCCGAAACGAGGAAGTTGACCACATTGGCTCCGATGCGTTCTGAGACATCGTCGGGTTTTGTGAACGCCTTCACGCCGTCAAGCGCGTTTGTGCGCACGATTCCGACGACTTTTGACGGATCGACTTTCAATGTGGGGCGTCCGGCGCGGTCCTGGGGGGTGTAGATGGGTATCTCGCGGCGGTAAGGGGGGTCTGCCGGAACGTAGATGTCGTGCATTCCCATCAGCGCCTGGGGAAGCGCCTCGTTGAGTTCTATGAAGATTTTCTTGGCACGCGGAGCGAAAGTGGGGATGTTCCCGACGCCGCATCCGAGCAGCACCTCGCCGTTCTCGTCGATGGCGGCTGCCTCTATGATGGCGAAGTCGATATCGCCATAGAAGCCGTAACGCATTTCCTGGGCCATTTCAGAGAGATGTCGGTCGAAATAGTGGGTGTCGTGGGAGTTGATGCGCTTGCGCAGGTCAGGGGTGTTCTGGTAAGGCGCGCGCATGTTGATGGCGTTGTTGCGCGAGAGGATACCGTCGACATGGTCGTTGGTGGAGGCTCCGGTGAATATGTTCACCTTGAATTCCCGTCCTTGTTCATGCTCGCGGGCAGCTTTTGCCGCCAGCGCTTCGGTGATGCTCTTAGGGTTGCCGGGGGCAGTGAAACCCGACAGGCCGAGGGTGTTGCCGTTGCAAATCATTTCGGCTGCTTCAGCCGCCGAGATAAATTCGTATCCCATGATAGATTGGTTTCAGGTTTTTTTCGTAATTTTGCGCAAAAATAAAGTATTTGTGCATCACTGACAAATTTATTCAGGTGTTTTTCGGCATATTTCAGGAGTGCCGCTGTTTAACACCGTAATAATCAGATGGGAAAAGACAAGAAACTCTTCATAGAGACCTACGGCTGCCAGATGAATGTCGCCGACAGCGAGGTCGTTGCGTCGATTCTCGGGGTCTGCGGATACGTCCAGGCGGCCACTCCCGAGGAGGCTGACGCGATACTGCTCAACACCTGTTCCATACGCGACAACGCCGAGCAGAAGATAGTCAACCGCCTGCAATACCTGGCCTCATTGCGTCGCAAAAAGTCGGGTCGGCTTATCCTCGGTGTCATCGGCTGCATGGCCGAGCGTGTCAGGGACAACCTGATTGAAAACCACGGTGTCGACCTCGTGGCGGGGCCTGACGCGTATCTCGACCTGCCAAACCTTTTCGCGTCGGTGGAAGTCGGGCAGAAGGCCATAAACGTGGAGCTGAGCACCACGGAGACTTACCGCGACGTGATACCGTCGCGAATCACCGGCAACCGCGTCAGCGGTTTCGTGAGCATCATGCGCGGCTGCAACAACTTCTGTTCATACTGCATAGTGCCTTACACCCGCGGGCGTGAACGTTCACGCGAGACAGGAAGCATCCTCAACGAGGTGGCCGACTTGCGTGGTCGTGGCTTCAAGGAGGTAACCCTGCTGGGGCAGAATGTGAACTCCTATTGTTACAAAGGGGAGGAAGCTTCGCGGTATGCCGCCGATGGCTGTGAAGAGGTTGATTTCCCCAGGTTGCTGGAACTTGTAGCCCAGGCCGCTCCGGATATGAGGATTCGGTTCACCACATCCCATCCAAAAGACATGAGCGACCAGACCATTGACATCATTGCCCGTTACGACAACATATGCAACCATGTCCACCTGCCAGTGCAATCCGGCTCCGACTCAGTGCTTAAGGCGATGAACCGCAAGTACACCAGGGAGTGGTATCTCGGGCGTGTGGCCGCCATACGCAGACGTATTCCTGATTGCGGATTGTCATCCGACCTCTTCACCGGCTTCCACGATGAGTCTGAAGAGGATTTCCAGCAGACACTTTCGCTGATGGAGGAAGCCGCCTTCGATTCGTCATTCATGTTCAAGTATTCCGAGCGTCCGGGCACACTGGCCGCCCGCACGATGCCTGACAACATCCCGGAAGATGTCAAGATCGAACGCCTAAACCGTATGATAGCCTTGCAGAACCGTCTTTCGGCCGAATCCAACAAGCGCGACATCGGGAAGGTTTTCGAGGTACTGGTGGAGGGTGTGTCAAAGCGCAGCACTGACCAGTGGGTGGGTCGCACACAACAGAACAAGACCTGTGTGTTCCCCCGGGGTGATTACCATACCGGCGATTTCGTCAAAGTGGTGGTGCGTGATGCCTCTTCCGCGACCTTGATTTGCGACCTGGCCGACTGACAGCGACCCCTGTTTAGGAATTTTAATACTTTAAATTGTCCTTGGCTATTGACAAGGGCTTCCTGATGTTGTAATTTTGCACGACAAATATGGAGAAAAAGAATCAGTCCCGCATCGCCGGGATGGGCGACCGTGTGACCTCCACCATAAGCGTCACCCTGGTGTTGTTCATCCTTGGCCTCGTGGCTTCGATAAATATCACGTTCAGCACCCTTGACCGGGAGCTGAAAGAGAAGATGGGATTTACCGTCGTGTTATGCGATTCGGTGCCTTCCGACAACATCGGGAAGCTCCGCGATTTGTGCGTGTCTGCCCCGTATGTCTCGGAATACAAATACCTCTCTCCCGAGGATGTCCTCAGGGAGGAAGCAGGGGCCGATGGCCCGGCTCTGGTCGAGATGCTTGGTGTCAATCCCTATTCCCCGATGTTTGACATACGTGTCAAAAAAGACTGGGCCAATGTTGACAGCATCGCAGCCCTTGTCGGCCGCTGGAGCGCGTTCGAGGGGGTGGATGAGGTCTCGGTCAACACCGATATGGTTGAGAGCCTGACCCGCAACGCCCGTATGTTCAACACCGTGATGCTTGTCATAGCCGCGGCCCTGCTGCTGATTTCGTTTGTGCTTATCAACAACACGGTCAGGCTTACGGTGTATTCGCGCCGTTTCCTCATACACACTATGAAACTCGTGGGCGCTACCCCGGGATTCATACGACGCCCGTTCATACTGTCAAACCTCGTGCAGGGGGTGGTGGCCGGTATCGTCGCCTCCGGACTGCTTGCCGGGCTTATCGCCTGGGGCAAGAACTGGGACGAGGCCCTTGACCCGCTGCTGCCATGGGCCACAGTCGCGGTCATATTCGTGGCGATTTTCATCACTGGTATGGCCATATGTGCCATCGCGGCCTTTTTCGCCACCAACCGCTATCTGCGGGCCGACTATGACGACATGTTCGAGTAGCGTGACATCTATAACTAACATTGAGTATCCATCCAGCACATGGCAGTACAACACAACAAAGCCGGCTCGGTAGCCGGAATCCATTCCGGAAAGCGGCCTGACAGCCGCCTTGAGAAAGAGTCCCTTTCCCAGTTTCCTCTCGGAAAGAAAAATTTCGTGATGATGGCAATCGCCGGAGCCTTGATAATCGCCGGTTTCCTGCTTATGCTCGGCGGAAGTTCGACCGAGGAAGCTTTCAATCCTGATATTTTCAGCGCTCGCCGCGTTGTTGTCGGCCCCACGATTTCGTTCCTCGGGTTCCTGTTCATGGGGTATGCCATAATCCGCCGTCCCTCTGACTCCGACGGAGCCTCGGTGGAGGAGAACGAAAAGTGATACAAACCGGAATTGAATAAACAAGGAATAAGATGGATTGGTTAGACGCTCTGATATTGGGCATAGTCCAGGGACTTGCCGAATATCTGCCCATAAGCTCAAGCGGACATATCGAGATATTCCGCGAGATTCTCGGCCTCAATCTTCCGGGGGAAGAGGCCCTTCAGTTGAATGTGGTGTTGCATGTAGCCACTGTGTTGTCTACAATTGTGGTGCTATGGCGCGAATTTGTGCCCCTCTGCACCTCCTTTTTCACATTCCGCAATGATGCCAACAGCCGGTATGTGTGGAAGATTCTTCTTTCGTGCATCCCCGTGGCCATTGTCGGAGTGCTTTTCAAGGATCAAGTAGAGCAATTTTTCGGAGTCAATGAGGGAGGGGGCAACAACCTCACATTGATAGGAATATGCCTTTGTGTCACAGCGACCCTGCTGGCTTTCGCGTATTTCACAGGGCGCAAGGGCATGTCGACTGTCTCCACACGTGGCCGCGCCCCGATGCTGAAAGGAGACACCGGGGCGACTCCCGGACGCAACATCACCTGGTATGACGCTTTCATCATCGGCTGCAGCCAGGCGATTGCCGTGCTGCCCGGTCTTAGCCGTTCAGGCACCACCATAGCTACCGGTATCATCATCGGAGACCGCCGCGAGCAGATAGCCCAGTTCTCATTCTTCATGGTTATCATCCCGATTCTCGGGGAGGCGCTTCTCGATTTCTTGAAGATGCTCAAGGCCCCGGAGGCTGAAACCGACCTCGGATGGTTCCCGTTGCTGGTCGGGTTCCTTGCAGCTTTCATAGTGGGCTGCGCGGCCTGCAAATGGATGATTGAGATTGTCAAGAAAGGCAAACTCATCTGGTTCTCTCTGTATTGCGTTGTGGTCGGAATCATATGCATATGCTGGTGACCACCCCGTTATGACCTGTCTTACCCCGTTACAACTATTTTTTCACTTGGATAACAACAACAAATCTGAGGTCATTCAACCTCTTGACCTCCATCAAGGATGCGTGTGGGCTGTTGACAAGCCATTGGGATGGTCTTCATTCCATGTGGTGAAGAAACTGCGCGGAGCGTTGTTGGGACGGGTGCGCCACGCCGGAGTCAGGAAACTCAAGGTGGGGCATGCCGGGACGCTTGACCCGCTCGCTTCAGGGGTCATGCTGATATGCCTCGGAAAAGCGACCAAGCAGATTGACATTCTGCAGGCCGGTGTGAAGGAGTATGCGGCCACATTGCAGCTCGGAGCCACAACCCCGTCGTTTGACCAAGAGACACCTGTGGATGCCGTCTATCCCACAGAGCATATCGACCGCAATCTGATTGACGAGGTCTTGCCCCGTTTCGTGGGCACCATCAGCCAGGTGCCTCCGGCATATTCCGCCTGCAAAGTGGACGGCAAACGGGCCTACAAGATGGCACGCGGAGGAGAGGCGGTGGAGCTTAAACCCAAAACCCTCGTTATCGACCAGATTGAAGTTGTCGATTTCGACGCGTCTGCCATGCTGTTGACATTGCGTGTGGTCTGTTCAAAAGGCACCTACATAAGGGCGCTTGCCCGCGACATCGGCGAGGCTCTCGGCTCGGGAGCGCATCTTGCGGCATTGCGGCGCACTCGTGTGGGAGACTATCCCATAGAACGTTGCCTTGACGTTGATGACGCCGTGGCGGAGATATGCCGCTCTGAGATACATATCGCCCAACCTGATGGGGGAGAGCCGTTTGTGATAGCTCCTGGAGAATATCATCAGGATGGGAAAACCGCCCAAGCCGACCGTCGCGACATATTGACTTATCAGGAACGGATGGCAAAAGACACCCGTGACTAAGATTTGAATCAACCATAAAAATACACCAACCCAACACAAAATATCCCATTTACATCATATGAAACTTTCACAGTTCAAATTCAAGCTTCCCGAAGCCCTGATTGCCCAGACCCCGGCTCTGCATCGTGACGAGTGCCGTCTGATGGTGGTTCACCGTAAGACAGGAGAAATCGAGCACAAGGAATTCAAAGATGTCATCCAGTATTTCGACGATGGCGACGTGATGGTTTTCAACGACACGAAGGTGTTCCCGGCCCGTCTCTACGGCAACAAGGAGAAGACCGGAGCGCGAATCGAGGTGTTTCTGCTCAGGGAGCTGAATCCCGAGCACAAACTATGGGATGTGCTGGTGGAACCGGCACGCAAAATCCGCATCGGCAACAAGCTGTATTTCGGAGAGGACGAATCGATGGTGGCCGAGGTGATAGACAACACCACATCGCGCGGCCGCACACTTCGTTTCCTCTATGACGGGCCCCATGAGGAGTTCAAGGGTGCCCTCTACTCCTTGGGGCAGACTCCGCTTCCTGAATACATCAAGCGTGAGGCCAACGAGGAGGATGCGGAGGCTTACCAGACCATTTTCGCCAAGAACGAAGGGGCGGTGGTCGCGCCTTCTGCAGGCATACATTTCAGCCGCGAATTGATGAAAAGGCTTGAAATCAAGGGTGTGGAGCAGGGATTCCTGACCGTTCACTGCGGACTTGGAGCTTTCCGCGAGATTGATGTCGAAGACTTGACCAAACATCGTATGGACTCGGAGGACATGTCTGTCACCGAGGATCTTGTGGAGATGGTCAACCATGCCAAGGACAATGGCAAAAGGGTATGCGCCGTCGGCACTTCGACCCTGCGCGGTATCGCAAGCGCGGTCAGCATGGGCGGACATATGAAGACTTACACCGGATGGACCAACAAGTTCATCTTCCCGCCGTATGACTTCACTGTCAGCACTTCGCTGATTACGGGCTTCCATATGCCGTACTCAACGATGCTGATGATGGTTTGCGCCTTTGGCGGCTATGAGCTTGTCATGAAAGCATATGATGTGGCCGTGAAGGAGGGATACAAGTTCGGTGCCTATGGCGATGCCATGCTGGTCATTGACTGATTTTGTCACAGGTAACAGCATTAAACAGCCGAGACTATGATTATAGATGAAAGAGAAAGCCGCAGGGAGCGGGTGATAGAGGCAGGTCGCCGCATGATGACCGCCGCCCGTACTGCCCCCAAGGCAAAAGGAGTGGATATCCTCGAGTGCTGCCTGCTGACAGGTGATGACATCCGTCGGTTGTCGGAGGTCATGCTCGAGCTTCATGAGGAGACTGGCCGTCCGGTCTACAAACGCGACAGCGGCAACATACTGCAGGCTGACTGTGTGCTGGTGATAGCCACCCGCGCGCAGATGATGGGACTCAACTGCGGACACTGCGGTTTCCCCTCCTGTGGCGACAAGCCAGGAAACGTGCCGTGCGCGTTCAACCCTACCGATGTCGGCATAGCGATAGGTTCGGCCGTGGCCACGGCTGCCGACGAGAGGGTAGACACCCGTGTGATGTTCTCTGCGGGTATGGGCGCGGAGCGTATGGGGCTTCTGCCCGGCTGCAGCCAGTATTTCGCCATACCAGTGTCGGCATCCTCCAAGTCTCCGTTTTTTGACCGTTGAAAACTGTGCCAGCCTTGGCCTCCTCACTGGCCAAGGCGTGTCGCCGCGAGCGAGAGGATTGACAGTCGCAACCCCTCGACATTGTTGTGGAGGACACGCGCGCATGACAATATGGTGGAGCCGGTGGTTATCACATCGTCGACAAGCAACACGTGCTTTCCGGCGAGCATATCCGGCTCGATTACTTTGAACACATCAAGGGACGCCGAACGGCGTTCCTTTCCTGTTTTGTGGGTCTGGGTAGTGTGTCTGCGCTTCGCCCTGAGGTTGTATGACACGGGAATCGCCGATACATCGCTGATGCCTCGGGCTATGTAGTCTGTCTGGTTGTAGCCGCGCCGCAGCCTTTTTGACCAATGTACAGGCACCGGTATTATCAGGTCGATGTCATCAAGGAACCCTGCAGGACGCAGTTCGCGGGCGAATTCGCGGGCGAGGCTACGGTTTATGGCCGGCTGGCCGTTGTATTTCGCGTCGCGTATCAGACGGCTGTATGGGCTGCTGTTCTTATAGAAGAAATATGATGCGGCTTTCTCGACTGGGGCGTTTATGTCGACAAGCTTGTGGATCAGTTCGTTGTCGGCTGACAGATGGTAGCCGGTACGCGGCAGTTTCCACAGGCATTCAAGGCATAACAGGTTTTCACCTTTCACCAGTGCCTTGTGGCATACAGGGCAGCATACCGGGAAAAACATCCGTGACAGGTCATACGCAAGCTCCCCGGCATGGCGACACAGATTTCTCGCGGCCTCTTTGACGCGATAGCTTATGTCGTGGCGGGTGTTCATTCCTGTTCACCCCAGGTTGCCGGGTCTTTGACTAACCCTGACACGATTGAAGACTCAAATCCCCGGCTGAGGCCTGCACGGTACAATTTTGTGCGTCCCTCGTATGTGAAACCCGCCTTAATCGTGCGCGCTCTGGCCGAGAGGAAGTCTCTGACAATCTCGCGATAATCATCATTGTCAATCTCGTCGAAAGCCTCATCTATCAGTGTTGTGTCTACTCGCTTGGCTTTCAGTGCCATAACGATTTTCATACGTCCCCACTTATTGTAGAGCAGCTTGTCGCGGACAAACGCCGAGGCGAAACGGCTGTCGTCAAAAAATCTGCGGCGTTCGAGCGAGTCAAGAATTCTCTCAGACTCATCAGGGAACATCCCCCACTTGCGCAGCTTCTCTGACAGTTCATGGCGGCAATGCTCTCCGCCTGCGCATAATGATTCCAGACGCTGAAGAGCCATCTCTTCAGTCAGTTTCTTTTTTGGCCGAAAGGAAGCGTTGCTTGCCATATGAGTCGCGGGTTAATGTCACTTCTGTGAATCCGAGGCTTTCAGCTTCCTGTCTCAGCTGCGGGGCATACTCGGGGTTTATCTCAAAATAGATTTTGCCGCTGGGCGACAGCAGGGTGCCATTGGCCACGCGGAGCAGGGAAGTGTAGAATTTCAACGGGTCGGAATCGGGAACGAAGAGTGCCGATTCTGGCTCATAGTCAAGCACATTGCGGTCCATCTTCGCTTTCTCCTTCTCCGCAATGTAGGGAGGGTTGCTCACGATGATGTCGAATGTCAAGCCTTCAAGTCCCTCGGGCAGCGACAGGATGTCGGCATGCCTGAAGTCTATCCCGGCCCGCAGCTGACGGGCGTTCTCCGCCGCCACGTCAAGAGCTTTGCCGCTTATGTCGATAGCCGTGACCTCAGGGAAAAGAAGGTTGCGCGACAGGGCTATGGCGATACATCCCGAACCTGTGCCGGCATCAAGCACCCGCAGGTCTTTGGCTGGATTCTCCTTGACGATGATGTCGACAAGCTCGGCTGTCTCGGGACGTGGAATGAGAGTGTCTCGGGTGACCTTCAGTTTCATCCCGTAAAAATCGGCATTGCCGAAAATCTGTTGTATCGGCTCGTCGTCGAGGAGGCGGCCTACAACCTTGTCGACCTTTCCGGTGATGAAGCCGCTGATCGGTTCATCCTGTCGGATTGCGATTTCCACAGGGTTCCATCCTTTTAGATTCTCGAAAATAATGCGTGACATCTCCCTGGCCTCGCCCGCGCCATATTTGGGCGAGAGGCGGTTGATTATTCCGGCTATGACCGACTTGAGCGGGGTGCCGGTTTCTTCTGGAGTCATGTTTTCGTTGTGCATACGGATATAACAATCTGAGGGATGGATAGGCTTGGGGCGGTGTCCGTCAAATCATATTTCAATCAGGTGGTCTGCCTTGAAATCCCGGATGGCGCGTGAGCCTACCACTTCGTCCCATCGCATAGGAGAGATGCCATTGCCGGGACGTTTCACCGTCAGGTTCTCCTCGGTCAGAATCTCTCCGGTTTTTATGTCGCGGGCCGCTATTATGCTTTTGCGGGCAATCTCGATGTTGGGGCGCTCGGAGTCAGAGACATGTTTCTCTCCGTCTCCGATGGCAAGCTCTATGTTTCTTATGGCATTCACCATCGCCCGCAGTTCGGCGGTGTCAAGCGACGCGCGGTGGTCAGGGCCGGGAAGCGATTTGTCAAGTGTGAAATGCTTCTCTATGATTTCGGCCCCCATGGCTACAGCTGCCACCGGCACCTCGATGCCTGTCGTGTGGTCGCTGTATCCAACCATTCCGGGATGCATGGAGCGGAGCTGCTCCATCGCCCGCAGGTTGACATCGCGCATCGGGGTGGGGTATTGGGTGTTGCAGTGCAATAGCGATATGTCGCTGCGCTGTATGCCTCCGGCTTCTATCACATTCATGGCGGCTTCTATCTCAGGCAGCTCAGACATGCCTGTCGACAGAATCACTTTTCCCCCTTTTGCAGCTATTTTGCGCAGGTAGGGGAGGTTGGTGATTTCTCCTGATGGAATCTTCCAGAAATCCATACCCAGTGGGGCCAGGCAGTCAATTGAAACAAGGTCGAAAGGGGTTGACATGAATCCTATGCCAACCTCGCGACACAGCTCTGACAGCGGCAGGTAATCGTCAAGTTTCAGATGAATCTTGCGACACATCTCCAGCTGGCTCTCATTGTTGCCTGTGGTCTCTTTCTGGTATTCGGCTTTTGGGGCCACTGAGGAGATTACAAGCTCGGGAACCGCTGTCTGGAATTTCACATAATCGGCTCCGGCTTCCTTGGCCGCATACACCATATCGACGGCGCGCTGGTAGTCGCCGTTATGGTTCACGCCTGCTTCGGCTATGATGATGACTCGCTTCATTGCTTATGGTCAGTTGTCATTGGGTGATGCCGACATATCGAACGCCACTTCAGACATGTACCGGCAAATACGTATATGGCTTTTCCAGCCGTCGAATGGCTCGAGGGGCAGCCCGAGAGTGTCGCGCAGTATGAAGCCCGGCAGGTCTGCCCCGGCATGGCAGGCACAGACAGCCCCGCCACCCAGGCGGGGATTAATTTCCATCAGCATCAGCCTGTTGTCGCGGGTGTCGCGCAACATCTGTATGGTCACCGCGCCGCGCAGCCCGGTCAGGCGGAGAGTCTTCCGGGCAAGCTCCTCGACCTCCCGGTCACGGAAAGTCTCGGTCACTGACGCCTCTCCCCCCTGGGTCTCAAGACGGTAACGGGGCACAGCGGCTATGATTTCCCCTGCCAGGGAGACATAACAGTCGACAGTGATTTCCCTGCGGGGTGAGATGTATTCCTGCAGGAGATAGTCGGGGTTGCCCGCGAACGGACGAAATTCTGTCTCGTCGGCGATTATCTTTATCCCTTTTGACGCTGAGCCGAAGCGGGGTTTGGCTATAAGCGGGAACCTGTCGGAAGATGGCACCGGCAATCCTTTCTCCCTGAAAACGCGGTCTGCCTCGACCTTGTCAAACATCAGGGCGGCTGAGGCCGCGTCGCCTGCCGGGACTGTCACACCGCCGTAGAGGTCGCGGTATCGGGCGGCCACCTCGACTGCTCCGTCGACAAACGGCACCATCAGGCTGATGCTGTGGCTTGTGACTTTGGCATGGAGGTCTTCGTATATTCCGGGGTCTCCCCATTTGAGGCCGGTCAGTATCCCGGCCACGGCTGACACAGGCACTTCCCGTGACAGCTCGTAGCTGTATATTGCCACCTCCACGCCGAGGCTTTGCCCCGCCGAGATGAATTTCTCGGCCATCGAGACCCTTTTGGCCCCTCCGAGAAAAAGTATGCCTACCTTTTCCATAGGGGTCACCGGTTGTAGATGTCAGACTTGTATCGCGAAAGGTTGTCACTGTCGGTAAACCACTCGATGGTGCGGGCCAGCCCCTCGCGCAATGTCACCTGCGGCCTCCATTGTGTCAGTCCGGTGATTTTGGTGTTGTCTCCACACAGCCTGAAGACCTCGCTCTTAGAGGGTCGCAGGCGTTGCGGGTCGATCACATACTCCACATCGGCATCCATAAGCTCGGCAATGAGACGCAGTGTCTCGGCCATGGTCACCTCTGTGCCGGTGGCGATGTTGATTTCCTCACCCTCTATACCGTCGGCCTGGGCCAATGCCAGGAATCCTCGGCAAGTGTCCTCGACGAAATTGAAGTCGCGGGTGGGGGAGAGGTCGCCCACCTTGATTCTCCTCTCGCCGTTGGCTATCTGTGAGATTATGGTGGGGATGATTGCCCGGGCGCTCTGGCGCGGTCCGTAGGTGTTGAAAGGCCGTGCGATGACTACCGGCAGGTTGAAGGCGTTGAAAAAGCTTTTGGCTATCGCGTCGGCCCCAATCTTTGTCGCCGAGTAGGGCGACTGGGGCTGACGGGGGTGCTTCTCGTCGATGGGCACATACTGCGCCGTGCCGTAGACCTCTGATGTCGAGGTGACGATGAGACGCTCCGTGGCCATGTCTTTCGCCGCCTGGCAGATGTTGAGAGTGCCGGTCACATTGGTGTCGACATAGCTCTCTGGGGCCACATAGCTGTATGGTATGGCTATCAGTGCGGCAAGGTGGAATATCGTGTCTGCATCCTTGGCGATGTGGCGGCAGAAAGCCGCGTCGCGCACATCTCCGCATACAATCTCCAGCGCCGGGTGGGATTTGCCTTCAAGCCATCCCCAGTTATTGAAGGAGTTGTACTGGCAGAGGGCCCTGACCTTGATTCCTCGGTCAAGGAGAAGGTCTACGAGATGTGAGCCGATGAAACCGTCGGCACCGGTGACGAGGGCGTGAGATATTTCGCGTGGCATATCGTCGTTATTTATTGTCAGTTTTGAAAATTACGCGGCGGGAGAGGTTACCTTTTGCGCAACGTGTAGGTGTATTCCGACGAGGTAGCCTCATCGATATACTTCATGACGCATTCTTTACCTCCGTTGTCGCTTATGGTGAGGGTGAAAGGATGGTCGGCGGGGAAATGCATTGCGCTGAACGGACGGTAAAGCAAGCTTCCGTCGTCATCGCTGTGGGAGAAATCAAACACCACCGTGTTGTCGGAGGGCTGTTTCCAGGTGCCGAAACAGTAGTAGGTGTCACGGTCATACCCTTCTGGTCCTACCCATACCATCCTGATTATGTCATTCTGAAATTCCCAGAAATACCGAGGCTCATAATCATCCTCCGGCAGACCGTTGACTTTGACTTCCGTCACCTGCCATTTCCCGAACCAGTCGCCGATGTCGCCGTTGTTGCGGGTGCATCCCGAAACGACAAACAGTAGCAGGCAGACTGACGGAATCAACGATACCGCCTTACGAAGCATTGACGCGCGCCGGGATATGTTGCTGATAATTGTCATCGCTTTTTGGGTATTCTGATAAGACCTGAGTATGAGACTGTGAGCATTCCGCCTGTGGTGTTGCCGTAAAGTTGGCCACGGTCGAGACCGATTGCCCCCTTTATGGCCAGTCCGGGCACCTTGGCGGGGGAATAGGATGCTTCCACCATCACCGAGGTGTCATCCTTGGGCGATAAGAACGGGATACGTCCGCTTCCCCATGAACGGCGGTAGCCTCCGAGGACGCGGTATGAGACCTGTGACGAAAGGTTCCCCTCCACCCCGACATGGAAACCCCTTACGCGGTTTGCAGTGAATTGCAGGTAGCCGTCGGTGTTGTATATGGGGGATACAAGAAACGGCGACCCTATCGCCATGCCGTAATTGGCATAAGCGTTGTATTCTTGGTTGTAATAATAGTCGTCAGCACCTTCGGCACGGTTGGTGATGTCTGTGCCGGGCGCGTCGTCCGGATCCCAGTGCATCGGGCCTGACTGGTTGGTGAAGTCGAGGTATTCTATCACAGCTCCTGAAATCCACCCTTTGCGGGCCGATGTGAACTGGATGCCCCATATTCCGTCGAATCCGTTGAGGAACCCGATGCCTGAGCCATCCTCCCACGGCTTCTGCATGTATGCCTTTATGGTTGAGCCGTCATCGAGACGGTAGCGTAACAGCACGTCCCAGCTTCCGAGCGAGCTGCCCGAGTAGTATTCGAGACCGCCATCGGTGGGGAGCAGCATCTTGAAAAATTGCTTGATACCTTTTGAGTATGTTGCCGTGCGGTACAGTTCCCCGTTGGCATACCAGTCTGTTTTGCCTCCGAAGAAGGCTCCGACCTGCATGCCGAATGTTGCGGAGAATCGTTCCGCAGGTTTTGTGCGGAAATAGCACCGCTTGTAGCTGTAAAGCGCCCCTTGGTTGAGATGGCTGTTGTAATAGTTGTAATGGTCGCGCAACCATCCGTTGTCGGTCATCTTGCCGTAGGAAATCTCACCCTGTATCTGGAGCCACCCGTTGGTGAAGGGGATGTCCTGGAAGTCGTTGAACCCGATTCTCACCTCGGGAACAGGCCGGGCGTTGCCGCTCTCCACGAGGTCGCCGCTCGACAGGGTGTGGCTCAGCAACGCGGAGGAATGCTGTTTCATCCCGGCGGTAAGGAAAACACCACGGTAGCGCACCTCGCCATACAGCTGTTGCAGCCAGATGCGCGATGGATGCTCTGAGTGCGGGGCCAGCCAGCCGCCCCCCACCTTTGTCGCGCCAGCGGCCTCATAGGGCGAGAAACGCAGATAATCGGTAGAGGATGCGTAGCCGGTCAGGAAGTCAACCCCGAATCCATAGCTGAACCGTTTTGTGGTGTCAGGGCTTTTGTCGAGTGAAAGCCTCAGCAGGGCGTCGCCGCTCTGGGTCAGGATGCCGTGGTTGTTTGACACGATGTAATAGGGGGCGAATCCGCCGCTGCCTGCGGCGAATATCCCCTCGGCGCGGCCTGTCATCACAATCCCGCTGCCGGAATCGAAATCTGGCTCGGCCGCGTGAAGCGTTGTCCCCGTCGGGCCTGCGACAGAGGCCAGCAGCAGGGCCAGGACGGCCATTTTTGAGTCAGTGTGGTTCATATGTCGGCGTGATGCCCCTCCTCGGGATGGTATGAGTTGATGTGACGGTCTTTCTTCTCCTCGTAGACCTCGGCGATGGTGAGGAATATCCCGGTCTCCTCAACGTCGCCGAACTCGTCGTTGATGGCTGTGCCAAACACCTTGAGTGTCGGGCTGAGACTCATGTACGCGTTGACCAGCGGCGGTATGTTTATGCCGTGTTCCCGGATGGCGCAATTAAGGATTTTGTAATCCTCCTTGAAGTCATGGCCCGGAAACATGGTCTCGAACCTTCCTTTGCCGTCGCCACGCACGATCGGGCAGTATGGTCGGCAGAGATTGTCGGAGTCGGGGAAATGTTTGTTGAGGAAATACAGCAGCATGTCGCGGCATTCGCGGTCATAGCTGGGATACATCGTGAACTTCCCGAAGAGATATTTCATCTCGGGATGCTCCACGGTCAGGGCCCCAAGGCCGTCCCAGAGGTTGTCAAGGGCGAATATCGCTTTTGCCCCGGCGCGCGACGACTGGTATTCGAGCCTGACGAACGACCGGCCAAGCTCGATGGTCTGCGGAAGGTATTCTGAGATGAACCGGGGCGAGAAGCTGAACATGTGTGATGTCGCTATCCTCGGGCGGCCATCCTCAATCCTGATGTCCTTGCCGAGTATGAACCGGTAGCCGCCGATTATCTGGCGGTCTTCGGGCGACCATACGATAAGCTGGCGGCAGGGGGGATCCATTGTGTCATACTGGTCGATGTCGCAGCTCTTGCCGGTGCCTCCGCCTGCGGCGCGGAACGCTATTTCGCGCAGGCGGCCGATTTCGCGCATCGTCTCCGGGGCGTTTCGGCAGTCGACCACATATATCTCGTTGCCCCCCTTGTTGGTCTTGCGCAGCAAGCGTTCGGGGGTCAGCTCGGCGATTATTTTTCCGGGGTCTACCGGGTCGATTATCTTTTCAGCCATTTTGTCTCTTGTTTTTTGGGAACGGACCCTGTGGAAAAAGAATCCTCTTTGCGGGGGGCTGGTCGGCGTCCACAACATTTATGTGGTAGACCGAAGCCCTCACCGCGGCGGCGCAGGCGGCTGCCTCACGCCCGGGAGTCAGCATTTTCCAAGACAGCGGCACGCCGAACGAAATCGACAGGGCGCTGTGGGCCATCCTCACCATCTCTCCGGGCAGATATATCATCTCGAAGTTGAATCTGAGGCCCAGGTGGCGGCGCAGGTTGGCCATCCTGTAGAATTTCCTCGAATTTTTTCCGCTGAAGAATACGGGGATGATGTCGCGTCTGTATTGATGGGCCTTGTTGACAAACATCTTGTTCCATGCCAGGTCGGCCACCATCTTGCGTTTCCGGCCCATGTAGGCTACCCGCTGCAGCCTTGACACAAGCCCAGCCGGAAACATGATTACGGGGTCATCACCGGCGAAAGCATCCTCGACAGCCTTCACCGCCTCGCGGTTTTGCCTGCCGAACTTGTTGACGGGGAGGAACACGCTTTCAAGCGGCTTGACCGCCGACAGCAGGTCGTTGACCACGAAGTAGACATTTCCCCCGTGGCGGCGTTGCACATAGTCAATCAGGGCCAGCCCGTCGAGACCTCCCAGGGGATGGTTGCTGACATACAGCACACGCCGTTCGGCGGGGGAGGGGAGGCGGTCCTCAAACCTGGCCTCTACCTTGATGTCGAGCGACTTCAACGCCCCTCGGGCGAAGTCTGCCCCCTCAAGCCCGGCGTTCTCCTCCAGGATGCGGTTGAGGTCGTCCTGGCGTATGGTGCGCTTCATCCATTCCACGGCAAACCGCGGAATGAACCTGGAAAGGCGGGGAAGCCGCTGGCGCAACACCCCGTCAAGATCAATCCTCATCGCGTCATTGTCTGTCATAGGCTCCTTTCAGAGGGGCAAATTTACTATTTTTAGATGAAACAGGGATGAAAATCCCTATAAAATTATTAAGTTTGCACAAAATTAACGACAAAGCATACAGTCAGGCATAAATGGGCAATTCCGCGATATCACAACTGGCAGGTTTTTTTGACTCCCTCGGCTCAACGCTGAAGAGCTGCTTGCGGCTGCTTCCGGCAATCGGCGGCAGCGGGCCGCGCAGGGCTGATGGGGTGGCAGACGGCAGGCCGCTTGTGATTCTCGGCAATGGCCCATCGCTGCGCCGCTGCCTTGACGAGGACATGGAGATGTTGCGCAGGTCAGACACCCTTGCCGTCAACTTCTTCGCCAATTCGCCCGAGTTCATGCAGGTGAAGCCCCGGTATTATGTGCTTGCTGACCCCCATTTTTTCGACAAAGCCGACAGCGACCCGAATGTGAGGCGGCTGATTGACAACCTCAATGCCATTGATTTCGGGATGACATTGCTCATCCCCGCCGCCTGCCGCCGCCGGGCCCGGCTGTTTGACAACCCGAAGCTGAAAGTCGACACATTCAATTTCGTGGCCGTCGAGGGGTTCGGATGGTTTGAAGACGCTATGTTTGGAATGCGCCGGGGCATGCCACGCCCCCGCAACGTGATGGTGCCATCGATAATGGCCGGCATATGGCTCGGCTACAAACGGATATGCCTGCTCGGGGCCGACCATTCATGGCTGTCGACCCTGACGGTCAACGACCGCAATGAAGTGGTGTCGGTGCAGCCCCATTTTTACAAGGAGGATGAGCGGGAAGAGAAACGCATCCGCCAGGAATATGTGAGACATCCGCTCCATGAAGTGCTTGACAGCATGGCGATTGCCTTCCGGTCCTACCACCGCCTCCAGGCTTATGCCGCCTCGCGCGGTGTGTCGATTGTCAACGCCACCCCCGGGTCAATGATTGACGCGTTTCCCCGGGGAGAAATCTCATAAACAACCTGCGCTCACCGATGGATACCTACTACACCCTCGCCGCCCCCGCAAAAGCTGTTTTCACCGAGAAACGGAGCCGATTCATCAGCTTCGCCATCCCGGTCACGTCCCGCGAGCAGGCCCGGGAGGAGGTAAAGCGTGTCTCCAAGGAGTATTTCGACGCCCGCCATGTCTGTTGGGCGTTCATGCTCGGGGCCGACCGCCTCGACTTCCTGTCGTCAGACAACGGGGAGCCGTCGGGCACAGCCGGGAAACCGATTCTCGGTCAGATCAACTCGGCCAACCTGACCGACATCGTAATCATCGTTGTGCGCTATTTCGGGGGCATCAAGCTCGGCACCCCCGGCCTTATCGTCGCCTACCGTGAGGCCGCGCGCCTGGCCATCGAAGAGGGGGAAATAATACAGTGCCACAAGAAAGAGACCTTTACCTTCACATTCCCCTACCTGGCCATGAACGACGTGATGAAAGTGGTCAAATCCTCAACCGAGCTTGACATACTCAGCCAGACCTTTGACAACTCCTGCACGATGGCCCTGTCAATGCGCGCCGACATCTTCCCGGAAATCACTGGCCGCCTCCTCTCGCTCGACGGGGTCTGTGCCGCCGACTGACCCCCATCTTTGTGCGCACCTGGCAGCCTGTTGAATAAAAAAGCGGGGGCGGTAGGGGAGGATTACGGGAATTTTTCGTAACTTTGCGGCTTGAAAATGAACTGAAAATAATATCAAAGCTGTTTACATCCGTAATGCAGAACATCCGCAACATCGCAATCATCGCCCACGTCGACCATGGTAAGACGACGCTGGTCGACAAAATGCTTCTGGCCGGGCATCTCTTTCGCGAGAATCAGAATGCCGGCGAACTTATCCTCGACAACAACGACCTGGAGAGGGAGAGGGGCATAACGATCCTTTCCAAAAATGTCTCCATCAATTATAAAGACACGAAGATAAACATCATCGACACCCCGGGCCACGCCGACTTCGGCGGCGAGGTGGAGCGTGTGCTGAACATGGCCGACGGCTGCCTGCTGCTGGTAGACGCTTTTGAAGGCCCGATGCCCCAGACCCGTTTTGTGCTTCAGAAGGCCATCCAGATGGGGTTGAAACCGGTGGTGGTAATCAACAAGGTCGACAAGCCCAACTGCCGTCCCGAGGAGGTGCAGGAGATGGTGTTCGATCTGATGTTCAATCTCGATGCCACGGAGGAACAGCTTGACTTCCCGACAATATACGGCTCGGCCAAAAACGGCTGGATGAGCCTCGACTGGCAGAAGCCGACCGACAATATCATACCCCTGCTTGATGCCATCATCGAGCATATCCCGGCTCCCAAGACGATTGATGGCGACCCCCAGATGTTGATCACTTCGCTTGACTATTCAAGCTATGTGGGACGTATCGCCGTGGGACGTGTACACCGTGGCACCCTCCGCGAGGGTATGGAGATAGGCCTCAGCTGCCGCGACGGTTCGGTGGCCCGCCAGAAAATCAAGGAGCTCCACACATTCGAGGGGATGGGACGCAAGCGCGTCCAGGAGGTCTCTTCGGGCGACATCTGCGCGTTGGTGGGTCTCGAGAATTTTGAGATTGGCGACACTGTCACATTGCTTGACAATCCCGAGCCGCTGCCCCGTATCGCCATAGACGAGCCCACGATGTCGATGACATTCACCATCAATGACTCTCCTTTCTTCGGTAAGGACGGCAAGTTTGTCACCTCCCGCCACATCCAGGAACGCCTCACCCGCGAGCTTGACAAGAACCTTGCGCTGCGCGTCACCAAGAGCGACAACGAGGACAAATGGAATGTCTTCGGCCGTGGTGTGCTGCATCTCTCGGTGCTTATCGAGACTATGCGCCGCGAGGGGTATGAACTGCAGGTGGGCCAGCCTCAGGTAATCATCAAGGAAATCGACGGGGTCAAATGCGAGCCTGTCGAGCTTCTGACCATCAATGTCACCGAGGAATACGCCTCCAAGATGATTGACATGGTGACCCGCCGCAAGGGTGACCTGGTGTCGATGACCACCCAGAACGACCGCGTCCATATGGAGTTCCAGATACCATCGCGCGGTATCATCGGACTGCGAAACAATGTGCTGACCGGTTCGGCCGGAGAGGCCATCATGGCCCATCGGTTTATGGAATACCAGCCCTGGAAAGGTGAAATCGAGCGCCGCACCAATGGTTCGCTCATCGCCATGGAGGCCGGAACGGCCTATGCCTACGCTATCGACAAGCTGCAAGACCGCGGACGCTTCTTCATCTTCCCCCAGGAGGAGGTCTATGCAGGCCAGGTGGTCGGTGAGAGTTCCAAAGACAAGGACATCGTCATCAATGTCACCAAGTCAAAGAAGCTGACCAACATGCGTGCCTCCGGAGCTGACGACAAGGCGAAGATTGTGCCCCCTGTGGTGTTCAGCCTTGAGGAAGCTCTCGAATACATCAAGGAGGATGAGTATGTTGAGGTCACCCCCAATCATCTGCGACTCCGCAAAATCATCCTTGACGAACTCGAACGCAAACGCGCCAACAAAAATTAAGTATCCCCCACTTAAAGATGAAACCCTCCATACCCAAAGGAACGCGCGACTTTTCCCCGGTGGAAATGGCTCGACGCAACTATATTTTCGACACCATCCGCACCGTCTTCCGCCTCTATGGTTATAACCCCGTGGAGACTCCCGCCCTGGAAAACCTCTCCACGCTGATGGGGAAATATGGCGAGGAGGGTGACAAGCTCCTCTTCAAGATTCTCAACTCGGGGGAATACATGAAGAATGTCGACGCGGCTGAGGTGGCCGATGTCAACTATCCCAAGCTGACCTCAAAAATCAGTGAGAAGGGATTGCGCTACGACCTGACGGTGCCTTTCGCCCGCTATGTGGTGCAGCACCGCAACGACCTCCAGATGCCTTTCAAAAGATATCAGATTCAGCCCGTATGGCGCGCCGACCGTCCTCAGAAAGGCCGCTACCGCGAGTTCTACCAGTGTGACGCCGATGTGGTCGGCTCTGATTCGCTCATTAATGAGATTGAATTGCTCCAGATGGTCGATGAGGTGTTCCGCCGTCTCGGCATCAGGGTGATTCTGAAACTCAACAACCGCAAGGTGCTTGCCGGAATCGCCGAGCTTATCGGCCATCCCGACAAAATCATCGATATCACCACCGCCATCGACAAGCTCGACAAAATCGGCCTCGACAAGGTCAACGAAGAGCTGGTAGAGCGCGGGCTGTCACAGGAGGCAGTCGCTAAGCTGCAGCCGATTCTCGCGATTTCAGGCTCGCTCGACGAGCGTCTTTCACAGCTTGAGTCGCTGCTGGCTTCCTCTGAGACCGGCAGCCTCGGTGTCAAGGAGCTCAAGACCGTGGTAGGCGGGGTCACCGCCCTCGGGCTGACCGCCGAGCTTGACCTTGATGTCTCGCTCGCCCGTGGCCTCAACTATTACACCGGCACAATCATCGAGGTCAAAGCTGCCGATGTGCAGATTGGCTCGATTTCAGGTGGAGGCCGTTACGACAACCTCACAGGCGTGTTCGGCATGCCCGGCCTTTCGGGAGTCGGGGTCTCGTTTGGCGCAGACCGTATATATGACGTGCTGCTCTCCCTCGACCTTTTCCCTGCCGAGGCGAAAGCCACTGCCACCACCGTCCTCTTCGCCAACTTCGGCGATGCCGAGGCCGCGATGTCTCTCCGCCTGGCCAAGCAGCTCCGCGGAGTCGGTGTGGCAGCCGAGGTTTACCCTGACCAGGTGAAGATGAAGAAACAGATGGGCTATGCCGACACCTCGGCGATCCCGTTCGTGGCAATAATAGGCGAAAGTGAGCTGGCCGAGGGGAAAGTGACATTGAAAAACATGTCGACCGGAGAGCAGACCTCGGTCACCGCCGACGCAGACTCAATCATCAACGTAATCCTCCCCAAAGAATGAAACTCCTTAAATACCTTCTCGTGTGCGTGGCCCTGGCCGTTGTGTCATTCCAGTCAAAAGCCGAGTTTCGTTACGGAGCCCAGGTAGGCGCGGGGTTCACCACCCTCGACTTCAAGCAGGACCTGGTCACTGTCGACGGGGCCGTAGGGCCGCGCCTCGGTGTGCAGGGGGAGATGATGTTCCCCGGCATAGGTCTCGGGCTGAGAATCGGTGCCTTGTATGCTATGAAAGGCGCCACCCTTGATCTGGGAAGCCGCAAAATATGGGCTGTCGACGGTTACGGCAAAGAGCATCTGTATCTCCACACACTTGAGATTCCCCTCAACCTGGAATTCAAGTGGACCCGCATGAACGGCTTTGAGGACACCCTTGCGCCATTTGTCTTCGGTGGCCCGGTGTTCAGCTTCAATATCGCCCACTCATCATGCAAGGCGATGGAATACCCATTCGGCTCAATCGGCCTGCGGGCAGGTATCGGTGCTGAGATCTTCAAGCGCTGGCAGGTAGCCGGGTCATACACCTGGGGTATGACTTACACAACCAAAGCCGTGAAACTTGAGAATTATTCCGCCCGCAACCGCTACTGGGCAGTGTCAGCCACCTACTTCTTCTGACCCCTCCCCAGTCGCTGAACATACAGGCATATCCAATACAACCATCCTGACGGTCTCCAATCTGAGAATCGTCAGGATGGTGTGCTTAAGGGGATAATGTAGTATTTCAGAAATTGGCGCGCCAGCTGTGTCTGAACTGGGGAACTTGGATCATCGGATTGTGTCTATACGAGATTCCGCAGGTATTCAGAGGGTGTGGAATTGAATTCCTCGCGGAAGCATTGGCGGAAATTGCCCATGCTGCCCATCCCTACTGGATATTCTCAACAAATTGACCCCCTATGGATTATTTAAATTGCCCCCCATT
>ERZ778503.99-NODE-99-length-70747-cov-6.032550_pt1 | contig 70747 bp, 55 predicted proteins | sample MGYA00510047_ERZ778503 | MGnify/ENA primary metagenome ERZ778503 (study PRJEB29527, sample SAMN07138965) | mouse gut metagenome | material: feces | host: mouse | place: China:Nanjing | collected 2016-01-25 ... | reverse complement strand
CACGTTAGATTCTTTTCTATCGCACGTTAGATTCTTTTCTATCGCACGTTAGATTTTTTCCTGTCGCACGTTAGATTTTTTTCCATCGCACATGAGATTTTTTCCTGTCGCACGTGAGATTTTTTTCTTCCGGACGCTTCTCCTGACACGGATGAACCATTTCTGAGTCATGAAAAAAGCGTTCCTGTATCACGGATGTCCCGTTCCCGCGGCAATAAAAGTGCACATATCCGCCTGCTAAGCCATAACACGCTGATATTCAGCACGCTTCAGCTGCACGCCCATTTTGCCGTATTTGCGCGCTCACGCCCGTATTTTTGCAAACACCGCCGTATTTAGGGCTTATGCAAAATCAGTGTGAAAGCAAAATGCGTATATTCCTTTCATTGTGTCAAAGGCACCGCACGGGCGGCACGTGACAAAAAGACTGCCGGCAGGAAAGGGATTTGCGCTCCTGCACCGTATTATAATAAGGAGGCATGTACGCCGCACGAATACAGAGCGGTGCCTCCCGTGCAGCGTGCCGGACGCAATGGCGCGCGCAGCGGCGCATCCACACGACAATATCAAACTTTATAACTGACAATAATTACAATGAAAAAGCTTTATCTACTACTTGCGCTTGTCGGCATTCTGATGCCGGCAAGTCTCGTGCGGGCACAGCAGCTCGCATTCCCGGGTGCCGACGGCTACGGAAAGCATACCACCGGCGGAAGGGGAGGAGAGGTCTGCTATGTCACGCGTACGGACGACTGCTCCGACAACGACCTCGTTGAGGGAACTCTGCGCTGGGCATTGCGCCACGACAACGGCGGGAAGCCGCGTACAATCCTCTTTGCAACATCGGGCACAATCTACCTTACAAGCAAGCTGAAGATGCACTATCCCGATGTGTCGATACTCGGGCAGACTGCTCCCGGCGGCGGTGTGACCATAACGGGCTTTCCGCTTTACATCTGTAAGAACAACGTGATAATACGCTATGTACGTTTCCGTGCGGGAGACAATCCTAACGAGAGCCTTACAGGTCTTGACATGGAAAACTGCGACAACGTCATTCTTGACCACTGCTCCATGACATGGTCCATGGAGGAATGCCTCACGGCATACGATACCGACTACACCACCATACAGTGGTGTATCATTGGTGAAGGCTTGTATAATTCTAAGAACTCTAAAGGCGCGCGTGCGTATGCCATGCAGTGGGGCGGCGAGCACTCCACGATGCACCACACGCTCATCACAAACTCCATGTCGCGCTCGCCGCGCTTCAACGGCGTGCGCTCCGTGAGCAACAATCCCGGCGACCACGACCGTTACGTCGACTCGGAATTTGCCAACAACGTGATGTTCAACTGGGGCACGAACAACAACGGAAGCTACGGCGGCGAGAACTATCCTGACTGCAAGGGATACAACCGCGTGTACATGATAAACAACTACTGGCGCCCCGGTCCCAACGCAGGCTCTAACCGTTATTTCACAACTCCTTCGGGACCGAACTACGGAGAGTATTACCTCACGGGCAACAAGTTTGAACTGTCGAGCAAGTTCGCGCCCAAGTCGACACCGTGGAGCGACGCCGAGCTTGCAAAGGTAAATGCCGACAACTATTACGGCACTGTAAACGCCAACGCCAGCCGCGGCATAAACATCACGGGAGCCAACGCTGAGAAGTATCTGCTTAAGGAGCTTCCCTACGCGCTCAGCGGACTGACATACGAAACGGCAGACGCCGCTTTCCAGAGCGTGACGACAAAGGCGGGAGCGTCGCTTCCGAGATATGACGAGGTGGACCGCCGCCTGCTCGACGAAGCGGCAGGAACCGTGGACCCGCGCTTCAAGGGAGGCACAAACGCGCTGGGAATAATCGACTCGCCCGACGACATCACCCTGTCGTACTCTGACACATACGTCGTAAACGGCGTGACGTACAACAACCTGCCGCGCATGTTCGTGGAGGGACAGGACAAGTACATGCGCGACTCTGACGGCGACGGCATGCCCGACGCATACGAGGACGAGGCGGGACTTGACAAGAACAATCCCGCCGACGGCGCGGCAACGGCGGCAAACGGATACACCAATCTTGAGAACTACATGAACGGCGTTGCCGACGGGACGATAGACAAGACAAAGTATGAGACATCGGAAACATACATAGAGCCGGGACCGGAGGTAGTTCCTCCTGAGACGGTCACCATTATATATAAGGTGGACGACACCGGCGTTGAGGGTACCGTCCCGGCACAGTCAACCGGAAGCTATGGCACAGACGGCCGCTCGGTGAAGATACCGGTAAACACGACGCTGTATAAAGAGGGATATACCCTTACGGGATGGACAGCAGAGGGGAAGGTGTATACGCCCGGACAAACTGTTGTCTTCAAGAAAGAGACCGTTACGCTCACGGCTATATTCACAAAGAACAGGGTGGACATGCCCGACCGCACAAGCGACGTCACCGTGACGTGGAACATCCGCACGGCGGGCGGTCCCGACATAAAGGGCAGCGGCATATATGTAACGCAGACGACGTTCTCCGGCGCGCCGCACGACGTGATGCTGCGCTACGACAACTCCGTCGTGACAATTCCCACATGCCCCGGAGCAACGGTGAAGATTGATGCGCTGCCATCGGCAAACTCAAAGGAAGAGACGGCAACGGGCGACACTTACGTATATACACATACAACCGGTGTGCTGAGAAGCATCACGGTGATTATGCCGTACAACTGGAACACGCCCGACCGCGTATATTATACACCGCAGATACCCGCAGGCGGTACTTACGACATATTCTACACTACGCCCGACAATGTAAGGGCGGCAGGCTGGATACAGGCAACGTATCTGGATTACCCTAACGACCGCACGTTCATAGATCCCGTTACAGAAGAAAGCACCAAATATTATGTAGGCAAGGCTGTTGTCGTAAACAACAGCGACCGTACAATGGACGCCTTCATAACGGCAACGGAAAAGGTGCGCGTGTTCGTTACAAGCCAGAGCAGCAATGTTGATTATGCAATGATAACGGCAACGCCCACAGACGGCAGTGCTCCCGTAAGCGCACAGTCGGGTGCCTTCGCACACAAACAGGACCCGAAGGTCATCGAGCTTGCGCTCGACAAGACAAAGAAATACCGCCTGCAGGTTATGAGCGTTGAGGGCAACGATGTTGCTGTCGGCGCGATAAAGTTCATAGGCGAGGCACCCGTGATAACCGAAGGCGATGCAAACATAACATGGGACTGGGCAGGAACTCCTGCTGAGAACGGCGTGAGGGTGCCGCAGACCATGTTCACCAAGGCAACGGCTACGTTCAGCGCAGATGCCTTCACCACGCAGAGCAAGACGGCGTTCGGAGAGACGTTCGTGTCGTTCACGCCCACATGCGGCATCTGCCATGCCGACAGGGATGCCGCCGACGTGGTTACGTTCGACATAGAGCCTGCAACGGGCGTGTTCTTCCTTCCGCAGAATATCTCGCTGCATGCCGTGAAGTTCGGAACAGGGCACGGCAAGATTGACATCACCGTCCAGCAGGGCAACGGCACAGAGGTTGCGGTGCTCGAAAAGTCAGAGCTGAGCCGCAACAACGAGACAACTCTCAAGGCAACGTCCGTAGACCTGACATCAATAGGTGATATAGTTTCTTCGTCAGAACCGTTGAAGGTGCGCGTGTATATATACGATGTGTTCTTCAGTGCCGAAGGCGTAGGCAAGGACATCGGTCTGAACAACATAAAGGTGAGCGGCAAGTTCAGCGGCACTGCTCCCGAGGTGAAGAAATACACCTTCACGGCAACTGCTTCTCCCGCCGATGCGGCACAGATAAGCTGGGTGCCGGCAGGCAGCGAGTTTGACGAAGGTACGGAGATAGATCTTGTAGTAAGACCTGCTTCGGGCTATCTGTTCGAGAACTGGACAAATGCCAACGGCGACGTTGTAAGTACCAAAGAGAACTTTACATACACGATAAAGAGTAATACCGAGCTTACGGCAAACTATAAGTCGTACGACGACTATGCCTACATCTTCGACGCTGCACCGTACGATGCTGCCGTGAAGACAATAAACGAGCTGAAGGTAGCCCTCGCAAAGGCTAACAGCCGTGCGGACATGACGCAGCGCTACCGCATATTCCTGCATAACGGCACATACGACTATGGCACGTCAGCAAAGAATGAGGTAAAGGGCAACACGTCACTTATCGGCGAGAGCACGGACGGAGTAATCATCACCAACAAGCCCGTGGCATCGGGCAACTGGGCTGATACCACACCTACGCTCTTCATAGACCAGAACCAGAACGATGTCTATATGCAGGACCTTACGATACGGCAGGGAAAGGACTGGGACAGCAAGAAGTCTACAGGACAGGCAATGGCGGTTCGTCAGCGCGGAAAGCGTGCCGTTTACAAGAACGTGACGATGCAGGGCATTCAGGACACATATTACCTGAACAAGGCGGACGGCTCGGCTTACTTCGAGACATCTGCCGTAGCCGGACAGACCGACTACGTATATGGCGACGGTACGGCATGGTTTGAGCAGTGCACGTTCTACAACACCGGTGCAGGCTACATAACCGCACTTAACACACAGCCCGGATACTATGGCATGGTGTTCAACGGATGTACGGTCGACGGCGATGCATCTGCCGCAGGCAAGTATTATCTCGGCCGCCCGTGGAACGACTCTCCGCATGCTACCTATCTGAACACCACGTTCAAGCAGCTGCCCAAGGACGAAGGCTGGGGAAAGATGACGGCAAACCTTGTCCTCCGCTTCCACGAATACGGCTCAATGGATGCCGGCGGCAACAAGCTCGACCTATCAAAGCGTTCACTCTCGGCATGCAGTCCTGCCGCAGGTTCAGACAATCCCGTAATGACAGCAGAGCAGGCAGCCGGATACACAATAGAGAAAGTTCTCGGCGCCGGCTGGAACCCGCAGGCTCTCACCGCGCAGCTTCCGGCTCCGGTGCTGACACTTGCAGGTGATGCCCTTTCATGGCAAGCCGTTCCTGGTGCAATAGGCTATGCCGTTGTAAGGAACGGCAGTGTCGTAGGTTTCACTACGTCCACTTCATACAGCATAGCGGAGCTTGGCGGCGGTAGCTACAGCATCCGTGTTGCCAACGAGTGCGGCGGCTTGGGCGCACCCTCGTCAGTACTCACCGGCATCGATGCTGTCCTGAGCACCGGCTCTTCATCCGACTCACCCGCATACAACCTTGCCGGACAGCGCGTCAACGCTTCTTTTAAGGGAATAGTTGTGAAGAAAGGAAAGAAATTTGTGAAGAGACATTGACAAATCTGTCATGGATACGACGTACAATAAATGCAGACGGCTGCGGTTTTTAACAACCACGGTCGTCTGTTGTTTTATCGAACTATTTCCATGTTCCAAAGCGAGAGTTTTTGCGGAATAAAATTGGGCGTAACAAGCCACATGACGAACACTATAAGACGGAACTGAAGAGGATTGGATTTAGGGTGATGACTGTGCGAAAACTCCAGTTAAAACCTTGCAGTAATGCAACAGATCTTGCTGTAAATAGAGCATTACATAAGCATACGTATTTGGAGAGTTTTAATCACAAGAACGTTATTTCGTACAGTTTAGGATCGGATGAGAAACATATGTTTTGTATAGTTGCCGAGTGTAAAGTGGAGTGTAGAGAGCAGTGACAGATATTATTATATAATGGACTTTTCGTAAAAGCGTAGTTGGAATAATGCTAAAATATTGCAGGAAAGATGTAACTTTACGGCGGAATTATAGTGCTCATAAAATAAAAGGATAAGAAAAGGAATGACAATAATACTATTTTCGATTTGCAACAGTCACGAGATGATTCTAAGTTTATAGAAGAGAATGTGAATTTAGAATTGGAGGTGTTTGCTGATATCTTTAATGAAGTAGAGAAAATACCATACATAGGGTCGTTACTTAAGCTGGGAAAGATTGCGTTAAACTATATTGACTATCGGTTCTTCCGCAAATTAGGTTGTTTTCTAAAGTATGCCAATAATATTCCAGAAGAAAAGATCACAAAGTTTTTGGAAGGGCTTTCTACAAAAGATAAAAAGCGTATTTCTGATTATATAACTCAATTACTATATATGGCAGAGGATGAAAATAAAGCAGATTTAATGGGTAAGATATATGCAAGATGTGTACTTGGTGAAATAAATAAAGATATTTTGCTTCGTCTATGTTCCATAGTTAATCGGGCATATGTTGCAGACCTTAATAGTCTTGGAAATTATGAAGATGTATCAAATATAAATACTTATGTTACAGATAATCTTGTTGCCTTGGGTGTACTGGCAGATTGTGGTAACGTGTATAAAGATACAGACGATGCTGGGGATAATACAGGGTTGGGTCCAACAAAGCATACTTTGAATGAAATCGGTTTAACACTGTTCCAAATTATTACTGATCAAACTGTTGTTACAAAACCTATAAATCGTATTGCAACTATTGAAAGGCTAAACGAATCTATTACAGAGGAAGAATTATATAAATTACTCCGTTAGAATTATAGAAGAAATCTCCTGTTGCTTGATGATAATATGTTCACATCTTAAGGTGCGAATTTATAATTCGCCATTCGGTCTTACTGTTTCTGATGTGCTGTTATATTAGTAAGTATCTTGATAATAATGTAACCATTTATTCCCACTCGATTATTAGAAATAGGAGGATAGTGATCTCTAATGACCGATTGGAGTTTATTCCATGTGTGTATGCGATGTGTCAAAATTCAAAAAACGGGGTGTGCCCAAATACCTGTAGCGCTACATGGTTATGCGCTTGTGCATTTTGGGCACACCTCGTTGTATATGCTGAATACGTATCAAGCGTATTTACATCTTTCCTATTATACCGAGTTTGGTTCCTTTTATGAACTCTATGATGTTGCGTATTTCCTTCCCGTCGGGCACCTGTTCCTCCACTTGCAGCACGGCATCGAACACCGAGGTCTGTCCGTGGAATATCAGGCGGTATGCGTTTGCGATGTGGCTGATAATCTTTTCCGGCACGTCATAGTTCCTCAGTATCGTTGTGTTCACGCCGCCATACTTTATGGGGTTCTCGCTTGCGACGATAAACGGCGGTATGTCCTTGCTGAAACGGCTGCCGCTCTGTATCATGGTGGCATCGCCCACACGTGCGCCGGGGTTGGCAATGACGCCCGAAGAGAATATCACGCGGCTGCCGATCTCGCAGTCACCGGCAATCTTCGTGCCGTATCCGAAGACGTTTGCGTGACCTATCTTCGCATCGTGGGATATGTGTACTCCCTCCATGATGAAGTTGAGGTTGCCTATAGACGTCTGTCCGCTGCAGTGAGTCGCACGGTTTATCACAACGTTTTCACGTATAATGTTCTCGTCTCCGATAATCAGCTGCGAGCTTTCGCCGCAGTAGCAGAAGTCCTGCGGTTCCGCGCCGAGTACCGTGTTCTGGAAAATCTTGTTGGCACGCCCCAGCTTTGTGCCGTTCATAATGCTTACGTAAGGGTATATTACGCAGTCATCGCCAATCTCAACATTCTCTTCAATATATGCAAAAGGATATATTGTCACGTTCTTGCCGATTTTGGCGTTGGGGTGTATCTCTGCTTTGGGACTAATCATAATTGTTCTTTTTAGGTTTATCTCCTTTTTTCTTTTATTTACTCCCTGCCTCCTCCGAGCGCACTGTAAAGGCTCACTACTGCCTGCATCTTGTTGAAGTCGTCTGTGACTTTTGCCAGTTCGGCATTGAGAAGTGCCTGTTGTGCCGTGATTACCTCCAGATATGTGCTGCCCGAACTTGCCATAAGGTTCTTTGTGTCCTCTACGTTTTTCTTCAGCACCTCTATCTGCTTTGCCTCTATGCGGCTCTTCTCGTCCGACGAGTTGTATGTCACGAGAGCGTTGCTGACCTCGCTTCCGGCTGTCAGTATGGAGTTCTGCCACGTGTTATATGCCTGTTCATACTTGTATTTTGCCACTTTAAGTCCGGCAACAATCTGTCCGTTCTGGAATATTGGCTGTACAAGGCTTCCCACGGCGGACAACAGCCACTTGCCCGGATTTACTATACCACCGCCCGAGTTGTTGGTGAATGCTCCCGAACCGCTTATGGATATGTTGGGATAGAAGCGCGAGCGTGCCGTCTGCACGTCATAGAAACACTGTGCGAGAGACATTTCCGCATAGTGCACATCCGGACGGTTTGCCAGCATCTGTACGCCTACGCCCGTGCTGAACTCCGCCGGAAGCGACTGTTCATCTATCTTGTTGCGGCTTATAGCCTGTGCCGGCTGACCTATGAGCACCGACAGCGAGTTTTCAACCTCGCGTATCTGACGTTTCAGATCTTCTTTCTGTGCGAGGACAGAATAGTAATTTGATTCAGCACTCTGTACCGATGTAGATCGGTATCCGATTTTGTTCTCCTTCAAGAACTTCATCTTCTCCCATGTGTCCTTTGTCAGTCCCTCCATGTCGGTCACTATTTCGAGCTGCCTGTCAAGCATCATCAGGGTGTAATACATGTTTGCTATGCCCGAGATGATGTTCGTCTTCACTGCCAGCTGATAGTCCTTTGTGGCAAGCAATGCCATCTGTGCGCTGCGCTTCTGGTTCAGCAGGTTGCCGAAGAGGTCTATGTTCCAGCTTGCATTTACCGGAAGAGAATATGTCTTCGTTGCCTTGTTGCCGTCCCATGACGATATCGTACCCTGCGGAGTGAACGTAAACGACGGTACGAAAGCCAGTTTTGCCACGGTCAGCTGCGTTTCTACCATCTTAACGTTGAGCGCGGCGTTGAGCAGGTCAACGTTGTGTGCCAGTCCTGTCTCTATCAGCGACTGGAGCTTGTTGTCTGTAAATACGCTGCGCCATGGCAGGTTGCCGAAGCTTGTGGTGTCGGTCACGGCAAGCGTGTCTGTTGCCGACTTTACATCACGCACAAGTCCCGTTGTGTTCACATCCGGGCGCTCGTACTTGTTGTATAGTCCGCAACTGCTCATCAGAACAGTTGCAGACATTATTGCGATTATATTTGATTTCTTCATATTACTTGTCGTTTTTTTGCTTGTCCACCGGACGTGCATACTGTATCAGCTCCGTATCCACGGCTGCGGCAGTATCATCCTCAAATTCGATTGGCTTAATCTTTTCCTGCAAGTACTGGAATATCACGAACAGTGCCGGTACCACCATAATCTGGCAGAGCATGCCTATGAGCATACCTCCGATTGCCGAAGCACCGAGCGTCTGGTTTCCGTTTGCTCCTACGCCTCCCGGGATAAGCATCGGCAGAAGACCGATAATCATGGCGAGAGATGTCATGAGGATTGGTCGCAGACGGGCTGCCGCGCCAAGGACGGCACTCCACGAAATAGCCATACCCGTGCGGCGGCGGTCGAGGGCAAACTCAACGATAAGGATTGCGTTCTTTGCCAGAAGTCCGATAAGCATGATAAGCGAAATCTGCATGTATATGTCGTTCTGCTTGCCGAACAGGTTCGTGAACAGGAACGCTCCTGCCAGACCGAACGGAATGGACAGAATTACCGACAGAGGCAGCAGGTAGCTCTCATACTGCGCACTCAGGATGAGGTACACGAACATGAGGCAGAGAGCAAAGATAAGCATCGTTGAGTTGCTCGACTGCTGCTCAGAGCGCGTAAGTCCGGAGAATTCGTAAGTATATCCGGAGGGCAGTGTTGTCGAGGCAACCTCGCTGATGGCGCGTATGGCGTCACCCGACGAATAGCCGTCGCCTGCCGACGCATTGACGTCGATTGAGGTAAAGAGGTTGAAACGTCCCATAACCTGCGGACCGTATACCCTCTCAAGGTTTACATATTCCTTTATCGGAGCCATCTGCCCGCTGTTTGTGCGCACATAGATGTTCTCCAGGCTCTTGTAGTCCTCACGTGTCTTCGGGTCTCCCTGGATGTATACGCGGTAGAGCTTTCCGTATGCGTTGTAGTTCGAAGCATACAGACCGCCGTAGTATCCCTGCATCGTCGTAAGTACGGCAGACGGCGATATGCCGCTCTGCTTACACTTGGCAACGTCTACGTTGATAAGATACTGGGGATAGCTCGAGTTGAACGATGTCATGGCGTTGCTTATCTCAGGACGCTCGTTGAGCTTCTTCAGGAACTCGCGTGTTATATCCGCAAACTTGTCCACACTTCCGCCGGTACGGTCCTGCATGGAGAATGTCAGACCGTTGGTAGCCGAGAAGCCCTGTACCATAGGCGGCTGGAAGGCAAGGATTTGTGCTCCCTTTATTGCTGCGGTCTGCTTATATATCATTCCGAGCACGGCAGTGGAGCTTTGTCCCATGTTTCTCTCCTCAAAGTCCTTCAGCTTGACGATGAAGGTTCCTTGGTTCGAGCCTTGTCCGGCGATGAAGTTGTATCCGACGATACGCATGCGCTCGTTTACTGCCGGATTGCTTGCCAGCATGGCATCAACCTGGTCCATTACCTTCTCCGTTGCCGAGAGGCTTGTGCCCGGAGGCGTTGATACCGTACAGAACACCGTACCCGTATCCTCGTCGGGTATAAGTCCGGTTCTTGTCGTTGCACCCATTATCACCAGTGCCGCAATGCCGATGACAACAGCTATGGATGCTATTATCTTGTGCTCGACGATGTGGCGCACGCCGTTCTTATATTTCTCCTGTATCTTTCCGTAAGCGGTGTTGAAGCCGGTGTGGAAACGGTCTATTACCGACATCTTGCGTTCCGTTCCGTCCTCGTTCTTCGGTTTCAGAAGTATTGCACACAGGGCAGGCGATAGCGTAAGGGCGTTAAGAGCAGATATGACGATTGATATAGCCATCGTTATACCGAACTCGCGGTAGAACGTACCCGATGTTCCGCCAATGAACGACACAGGGATGAACACCGCCGACATCACGAGCGTGATGGATATGATGGCTCCCGATATCTCGCTCATGGCATCTATCGACGCCGTGCGTGCCGACTTATATCCGAGGTCCAGCTTGGCGTGTACCGCCTCGACCACCACTATGGCGTCGTCCACCACTATGGCAATGGCAAGAACCAGTGCCGACAGCGTAAGCAGGTTTATTGAGAAGCCGAATATAAGCAGGAAGAAGAATGTACCGATCAGCGACACCGGCACCGCAATAAGCGGGATGAGCGTCGAGCGGAAGTCCTGAAGGAAGATGTATACAACGAGGAACACAAGGACGAATGCCTCGAACAATGTCTTTATAACCTCGTGCATTGAGGCATAGAGGAATGTCGTAACGTCCTGCATGTACTCAATCTTCATGCCCGGAGGGAACATCTCTGCCTGTCCGTCGAGCGTCTTCTTCACGTCCTTCACAATCTGTGTGGCGTTAGAGCCGGCAGTCTGTGCCACCATCATCATCACAGCCGAGTTTCCGTTAACGTCGGTCTTCACCGTATAGTAAAGTCCGCCGACCTCGACACGTGCCACGTCTTTCACCTTCAGTGTCTGTCCCGTGTTGTCGCTCTTTATTATAATGTTGCCGAACTCTTCCGGTGTCTTCAGGCGTCCGGTGTAGCGCATCACATATTCATAGCTCCTGTCGCTCTGCTCGCCGAACTTTCCCGGGGCTGCCTCTATGTTCTGCTCGGCAAGCACGCCCGTAAGGTCCGACGGTATCAGACCGTGCTCCTTCATGCGTGCCGGGTCGAGCCACAGGCGCATGGTGTATGTCTTCAGACCGATAGACTGGCAGTCGCCCACACCGTTCACACGCTTCACCGTAGGAATGATGTTGATGTCGGCATAGTTAGACAGGAACTGCTCGTCATAGCGTCCGTCGCTGGTCAGGGCGAGGATGAGCACGTTCGATGTCTGTCTCTTCTGCACTGTCACACCGCCTTTGGTAACCTCGGCAGGCAACAGGCTTGAAGCCTGCGACACACGGTTCTGCACGTTCACCTGCGCCATGTCGGCGTTGTAGCCTTGTTCGAAGTATACGGTTATGGATGCCATACCGTCGTTGGTGGCGGTAGATGTCATGTATGTCATGCCTTCCACACCGTTTATCTGTTCCTCCAGCGGGGCAAGCACCGACTTCTGTACGGTCTGTGCGTCGGCTCCCTGATAGAACGCCTGTACGTTTACCGTAGGCGGCGCGATGTCAGGATACTGCTCGATAGGCAGCGACACCAGTCCGATGATACCCAGTATTACCGTCAGTATGGAGATTACCGTTGACAGTACCGGGCGTTTGATAAACTTATCTAATTTCATCTTTTACCTTTTTATATATGTTCCTTACTTGTTGCTGAAAGCCTTTTTCATTTCCTTGTAGTTGCCCTGTATGGCGCCAAGTTCCTGTGCTTTCTTTATTTTCTCCTGATATTGAGCCTCCGTTATGGGCTTTATCTCCTGTCCGTCGGTGAGAGCCGTCACTCCTGAGACAACAATCTTGTCCCCGGCTTTCAGTCCGCTTGTCACGATATAGTTCTTTCCGTCGTTGTTGGGGTCTATCGTTATCTCGGTATACTTCACCTTGTTTCCTGTCCCGAGGATATAGGCGAAGTGCTTGTTCTGAACCTCTACGATGGCATCCTGCGGAACAAGAATGGCGTTTGCATCCTTGTGGGGCACGATGATTGAGCCTGAGCCGCCGCTTTTAAGAATGTGCCCGGGGTTGGGGAAGTCCGCGCGTACCTGCGATGAGCCTGTTGTGGGGTCTATCACGCCGCTCACGGCAGCCACATGTCCCTCGTGTCCGTATATCGAGTTGTCGGCAAGTTTCAGCTTTACTGCCGGATATTCGTTTATTGCCGCCTGCATGCCTCCTGCCGTCTTGGCAAGGTCCATGAGGTCTTTTTCTGTCATTGAAAAATAAACCTGCATTGACGATATGTCCGATACGGTTGTCAGCGGCTGCTGGCTCGACGCGCTCACCAGTGCTCCCACCTTGTAGGGCAGCATTCCCACGACACCGTTTGCCGGGCTTGTCACATAGCAGAAGTCAAGGTTCTGTTTTGCGGATGTATAGCTTGCCTGTGCCTGAGCCAGTGCAGCCTGTGCCGTCTCGTAGCTGTTCTTTGCCGACTGCAGCTCGTATGAGCCTATCACGTTGTTGTCAAACAGGTTCTTGCTGTTGTCGTATGTCAGCTTTGCCGTGTTCAGCTGTGCCTTTGCTGAGTTTACGGCAGCCTTTGCCTGGCGCACCGCTGCCTCGTATGTTACATTGTCTATCACGAACAGCAGCTGTCCTTTCTTTACGTTCTGTCCCTCTTTTACGCAGAGTTTTGTTATAAATCCTGAAACTTTCGGGCGTATCTCTACGTCCTGCACACCTTTTATCGTTGCCGGATAAGATGTTTCCAATTCAGTGCTGGTTGTGCTGACAGTCCTTACAGCATACTCGTTGTCACCGAAGTTGGGCTTGCCTTGCTTGCCGCCGCATGATACGAGCATGGCTGCAAGAGTAACCGCCAATAAAATCTTGTTCTTTTTCATACCTAATAACTGTTACTATATACTTTGTTTTATGTTTGTCCGAGCGCACCGGCATGTAATGAATGCCAAGATAGAAAACTTTTTAACGCTGTAAAGTTTTCTGCCTGCAAAGATACATTATTTAATTTAACGGATAGTGTCAAGTAATGAAATATTGTGACGTTTTAACTTTATTTGTCCAAAAGGGCGTATTCCCCGCTTGCCCTGTAGATGCGGATATTTTACGTGGTTGTCAGCCTGTGCTTTTGTCGTATTTGCCGTTGGGCATTAGAAAAGAGGCATGAACGGAACCTCATGCCCGTTCATGCCTTTATAAAATAAGATGTTTCCGTGCCGTATTACAGCAGGTTCATCGTGTCTGTCGCAATCATCAGCTCTTCGTCCGTGGGGATTACGACAACCGTAATCTTTGAGTCAGGAGCGGATATCACAGCCTCTTCACCGTGAACGGCGTTGTTCTTCTCCTTGTCGAGCTTTATGCCCATCCATTCCATATTCTCGCAGACCTCCTCGCGCATGGACGACTGGTTCTCGCCTACGCCTGCCGTGAACACAATGATGTCACATCCGCCCATTGCAGCGGTGTATGCTCCCACATATTTCTTTATGCGGTAGTTGTACATGTCGAGTGCCGTCTTAGCCAGTTCGTTGCCCTCCTTGGCAGCTGCATCCACCTCGCGCATGTCCGAAGAGACGCCGCTCACGCCCAGTACGCCGCTCTTCTTGTTCAGCAGGTTTGACATGCCGTCGGCATCGAGGTTAAGTTTCTTTTGCAGGAAAGTTATTGCCCCGCCGTCGATGTCGCCGCTGCGGGTGCCCATCATCAGACCCTCGAGCGGTGTCAGACCCATGGATGTGTCGACACACTTGCCGCCGTCAACTGCTGCAATGCTGCCGCCGTTGCCTATGTGGCAGGTGATTATTTTCTTGTCGGCAGCCTTAACGCCGAGGAAGTCGCACACGCGCTGTGACACATAACGGTGGCTCGTGCCGTGGAAGCCGTAGCGGCGCACGCCGTATTCCTTGTACAGCTCGTACGGTATGGCATAGAGATAAGAGTGCTTGGGCATTGTCTGGTGGAAAGCCGTGTCGAAGACGCCAACCTGCGGCAGTCCCGGCATAAGCTCGCTTACAGCCTTTACGCCCTTGAGGTTTGCCGGATTGTGGAGCGGTGCAAGGTCGCTGCACTCCTCGAACACTTTCAGCACCTCGTCGTCAAGTATCACGCTCTTGTTGAACTTCTCGCCTCCGTGCACCATGCGGTGACCTACGGCGTCTATCTCCTTCAGGTCTTTGATAGCCCCGATTTCAGGGTCGGTGAGCAGGCTGAAGATGAATTTCACTCCTTCTGTATGTTCCGGAATGTCGTGCATCACCTGTCTTTTCTCGCCGTTTGGCAGCTTCACCTTTACGAAAGCACCGTCAAGACCCACACGCTCAGCTCCGCCCGATGCCATGACAGAGTTGTCGTCCATGTTGTACAGCGCGTACTTTATTGACGAGCTGCCGCAGTTTAGTACTAATATTTTCATAGTTTAAATGAAGAATGAAGAATGAAGAATGAAGAATTTAAGTTACTTCTTTGGTCTTCAGAGTCAATGATACTTCCGGTTTCATTAAAGACAAAATGAAGGATATGGGTTACTTCTTCAGTTTCAGGCTCCATTCGTTTTATTTGACAATTATTTTATTGTTACGTTTTACTGTTTTAATAGAGGCAACTAAAAGTGCGATCAGTTCATTGCAATCAGCTGCCATGCTTTCAAACTCCTTTGTCGTAATGCAATCGGTGTCTCTCAACAGATTAAGCCAGTTCATTGTTTCATTGGCTTCTTTTAATGCTATTGAGAGCTTTGAAGCGAAGTCTGAAGGACTCTGAGCGAATTCAGATTCGTGTACATTAGCTGAGACAGATGTTCCCGAACGTAAAATCTGCTGGTATATTGCAGTCAGGTTCCAGTCATCACATGACAAATGGCGAAACATTTTTACTATTCTTACTGCAAAGGAGTAGCTTTTGATATGTAATACAGACCCTTCCCTCTTATAGTTTATGATAGAAGGGCATTTTTCATTTTCCATCCTTTTTTATAGTTTATGAAAGAGGAACAACACTCATCCCTTATTCCTCTTAATAATTTATACAAGAATAGTAATATTCATTCTTCATTCTTCATTCTTCATTCTTCATTTTCTTATCCTTTCGCATCCATCGCCTGGCAAGCCGTTATCGCCACCATCTTGTAGATGTCGTCAACGGAGCAGCCGCGGCTAAGGTCGTTTACGGGGCGTGCTATGCCCTGGAGAATCGGACCGAGAGCCTCCGCGTCGCCGAGACGCTGTACCATCTTGTAGCCGATGTTGCCCACTTCGAGGTTCGGGAATACCAATACGTTGGCGTGACCGGCAATCTCGCTGCCCGGTGCCTTCTTCTCGCCTACGGCGGGAACGAGGGCTGCGTCTGCCTGAAGCTCGCCGTCCACTTTCAGTGCCGGGTCAAGTTCCTTGGCAAGTTTTGTAGCCTCTACGACCTTGTCTACAACCTCATGACTTGCGCTGCCCTTGGTAGAGAAACTCAGCATTGCCACGCGCGGGTCTGCAAAACCAGCCACCGACTTTGCCGTCTGTGCCGTGCATACCGCAATCTGTGCCAGCTGGTTGGCATCGGGCATCGGTGTTACGGCAACGTCGCCGACTACCAATATGCCGTTCTCGCCATACTGCGGCTGCTTTGTTATGAGCAGCATGGCACCGCTCACGCATGTGATGCCCGGGGCTGTCTTGATAATCTGCAGCGCGGGGCGCAGTGTGTCGCCTGTTGTGCTCAGTGCTCCCGATATCTGACCGTCGGCATCGCCCGTCTTGATAATCATACATCCGAGGTAGAGAGGGTTCTTCACAAGCTCGCGTGCCTGCTCTATCGTCATGCCCTTCTTCTTGCGCAGCTCGGCAAGCAGTGTGGCATACTCTTCGCTCTTAGGGTTGTTCTCGGGATCGATGAGCGTAGCCTTGCCGATGTTCTCCAGTCCCCATTTCTCTGCCAGACCGTTAATCTCGCCGGGGTTGCCGATGAGTATTATGTCCGCGATGTCTTCCGCCAACACCTTGTCGGCAGCTCTCAGTGTACGCTCCTCAGTTGCCTCGGGGAGCACGATGCGCTGTTTGTTGCTCTTAGCGCGCTCGATGATTTGCTGTACTAAATCCATTGTTTTGTAGTTTATTAATATATGTGTTTTTAATATGTATGCTCATGTCGGTCAGGGCATATACCATTGGCTGCGTGCAGCATGTTGCCGTGCGGTATATACCTTATTATGCAAAAGTAGAAAAAAAATCCGAATAAAGTCTTATAGACCGTCAAAAAACACCGGCTTGCCGTTTATTTTTTCCTTGCATGTGCATGTGTGTTTTGCAAGAGCAGTCCTTTCAACTTGCAATATGCCGCCTTTTGCGTTCTAAAAGGCGGCATATTGGAGCCTGAAATGCCACCTTTTGGAAGGTGAAAGATATCATCTTGATTTTCAGTAAGATACGTGCGGCGTGTAAAAAGTTTGTAAACAGCATGTAAAAAGTTTGTAAACAACTTGTAAAATAAATGTAAACAGAATGTAAGAAAATTATAAAATCACCGTCTGTGACATTTTATCTTTTTTATTGTGAGTAATTATCATAAACGGCATAAAATAAGAAAAAGCAATTTTGTCGCAGAACAACGAAATAATGAAAATGTTATATTTGCAACGTGAAAGACAAACTTTAAGTAAACTTAAAAACACAAACGACATGAAAAAATCTTTACTTCTTCTGGTTTCCGTGCTTCTTGCCGGAAACGTTTTTGCCGGTGATGGAGAGCTGGCAGGTAAACGGTCTGACCGTAAAATCATTGAAATTACAAAAATCGTAAAGTTGTCAGTAGAACAGGAGCGTGCCATACGCGACGCATACGACAGGTATAACGAGAAGACAGATTCCTCGCTTTATGATGTAAAAGATGCCGTGGTTGCGGCAAGGATGAAGTATGAGGCTGGTAAGGCGTTTAATGAAGCTCTGATGAATATTCTTTCAGAACCGCAACGCAACAGATATATACGTGTGACGTCTGCTCCGGAGATAGAGGCGAAAGCGCAGTATAAGACAGACCTGCTTGCGGAGACCGGTGAATATACGGACGCGGAGCTTGCGGAGAAGAAAACTGCTATATTCAATTATCTCATGGCAGAGAAGATTGTATATGTGAGGGACAAGTATAACATAAGAAAACAAAAGGAGAACATACGCAGGCTTAAACAGGTTCAGCCCGTATCATTGCGCGAGAGCGAGATACGCGAGAAACAAAAGGCTCAGGGACGTATCGTAAATGGAAAGGTAAGGTGGTGATTATGAAAAAGGTTATATTGATAATATGTATGTTCTGTGCTTTATCCGCAATACGTATGCAGGGGCATCCGCTCGACTCGATAAGTACAAGACGGTTGCTGAGGATAGCCCACAATTGCAAATATGGAATAGGCACAAGCGTAGACCTTGAGAAGGCTGCCTATATATACAAATATCTTGCAAGGAAGATGCATGTAGTCGGCATGCGTGAACTTGGACTTATGTATATAAAGGGCGAAGGAGTGGAACGTAATGCCGCGTCTGCCCGCCGTTTGTTGAATACGGCTGCTGCCTGCGGGGATAAGCGTTCCATGTGTGAAATGGGACGGATATATCAGTTTGGCGACGGCGTGAGACGTAACCTTGCCATGGCGTATGCCTGTTACAAAGAGGCTGCTGACAGAGGAAGTGCGCAGGGGTGTTACGGTGCCGGTTATCTTATGTATAAGGGAATGGGCGTGAAGCAGGATTATGCCAAGGCTGTGGAGCTTCTTGAAAAGGGTTCGAGTAAGAACCATCCGGGCTGCAGTTTCCTTTTAGGTACTTATTACGCCCATGGATACGACACTACGCCCGATTATAAAAAGGCGGAGATGTATTTTAACCGTGCTGTGAAGAACGGGCACGGATGGACTGTGGACTTGACAAAAAACAATGTGCTTGACTCTATAAAGGTGCAGAACGCAAATGCTAAGACCGAGTGGAAAACAATAAGCAGTTCTTACAGAAATGCACGCAGGATGAAAGCCATGCGCAGGACAGCAAGTCGTGATTCCATAGCTGGTACATGGAGCGGCAAAGTTTACACATACGACTGGTCGGGTACAAAGATACTGAAAGAAGAGGAACTTTCCATGTATATCGCCCTGCACGACAGTATGTTGTCGGCAAGGTGGATGTCTGGAGATGATGTCCGTGCCGTGTTTGTATCAGACAAAAGGACTGACAACCGTTGGTCAAGGCGTCGTATAACGGATGAGGAAAAGCAGTTGAAGTGGGTAATAAGCAACATGTCATTCGAATTTTCACCTGACAACACCTTGTATGCGAGAATATCGACGACAAAGACTTCAACGCGTGAAAAGCGCAAACCCATGGTTGCCATGATGCATCGTGACTTTGCAGCTACTGGTATAGAGGCTGTTTCATGGGCGGAAGCGCCTAAAATTGTACCAATGCCCGTGACAGACGACAGATTTACAGTTAATATCACTGCGCACAGGCAGGGCATCGTGCATATAAGCATTTACAGCATATCCGGGGCAAAAGTGGCTGATTGCGGCAGTCATGACCTGTCGGATGGAGCAAACAGTATTACCGTCAATGCTCCGCTTGCCAAAGGGCAATATATCCTGAGTATAGACGGCGAGGGCATGCACGAGAGCGTTAACATCATTCATTTATAGTAATTTAACCATGAGAATATTAAAGATATTGTTTTTAGTCATATCTTTGTCAATGCCTTTGACAAGCTATGCTTGTTGGGAAGATGATGAGGACGATTGGGGTACATGGGATCCATGGAACGAGGATGATGACGATGACGGCAGTTATGACTATGACGCATGGACAGATGCCGGCTGGGACGGATATGGAAGTGACGGCGGCAATGACAACGGAGATGATTATGATGATGTAGGAGACGACTATTATGGTTATGGAGTAGTTATAACACCGGATGATGATGATAATAACTGGTGGAGACAGCCGGATCAGGATGATGATGATTCGGATGATGATAATGATTGGAACGATGATTATTATGATGACGACAACACATCTTCTGATAATAACATGACAGTAAAAGGACAAGATAAGGAGAAGCCTTCCTATGATCTTAAGGATACAGATTTCTTAATAAAAAAGCGTGAGGAACTGGAGGAACTTGTAAAAAAATGTTACAAACAGATAAATAAGAACTGGTGCTTATCCACGACCCTGGAATATGTCTTCTTATATTATGGTTTATCTGTAAATGAGGGAGATATAGTAAAATATATTTTAGAAAAGGATAAAAATTACTTTATTAATGGTTTTGAAGGAGATCCATCATTGATAGTATCTATTATAGAAAGTTTACTTGAATGTGAAAAAATAAACCTTATAGATATACCAAAGGCATTGGATGATGGTTTCCCTGTTATGACGAATGTTGAAAGTGATGATTGTACTCATAGTGTGATGATAATTGGATATAATAGTAATCTGCAGTTTATATGTTTGGATCCTTTAATCGGTAATTTTGTTACGTATGAGGTAAATGAGTTTAAGTTTAATTATATAATAAAAATTATAAATGTAAAATAAAGTTATTATGAAATATATAGTATATACATTTTTTATGTTGGCTTCTTGCCTGAATTTAACTGCACAGACATTTTATAAATCACAGTTAGAAGGTACGTGGCGCGTGGCGGATAAAACTTATAATGAAGGATTTTCTTTAATAAGGACATTCAACGATAAACATTTAATAAACAGATTTATACTTGGGAAGGGTGTAGAAGATGTAACAGACACGAATTATTATTACTTGTCTGATAAGAAACCTGAAACTTTTGACCATTCAAAAACCAACGAAGAAACGTCAGGACGTTTCTTGATCTCAATAGAAAAGGATAATTCTAATGCGAGAATGCTTTGTGGGGAGATAATTAAAATTACTGATATTCAAATGGTAATAAGGTATTCGAAAACAACTTATGTTTTTTACAAGATACCTAAATAGAATATGCAGATAAAGCATTGGACAAAGTCTGGTAATGAAATTATATAAGACTCTACCTTTATTTGTATTAACATTGCATAAGAAATAAGAATGTAGAAGAAGTCTGGTTGTCATGGAAAAGTTATTCATATATACTGTTGTATTCTGCTTCATGTTATCAGCATGTAATAACAGGACGGATAAGTGTGAAACGATTGAAAACAAGAATGTGAATAAACTGAGGTATACAAGGAAACCTACATACTCTTCTGCGACATTGAGAGGAACGGAGTGGGTGGCAGATTATTCCAATAAAGACCATGAATATTGTATCCGCTTTACAGACTCTTTGTATATATGTACACAGATTTTATTTGGAAAAGCAAGAGATTTTGCCTATCCTTATTATATATCTGAAATTCCGGACAGGTCTTTTGATTGGAAAAAGGTTGGAAAGGAGACGGATGGAGATTATATACTTTCTTATGACAAAGAAAGCCGTTTCGCAGAAACATTTCCTACAGAAATATTTTACGCTTCGCCAACAAAACTTGTTATTGTACAGCCTGTTAATGACACAATCTCTTTTACGAGACGAAATTAAGTAGTTATGAGAAAGATCTTGTTATTATTTGCTGTGATGTTATGTGTAGGTTTTAGTGTTAATACGCAAATCTTAGGGATGGGGAATATGAAGAGTCTGTTTAAAACAGATGACGGTGGACATATTATAATCTCCTCGGAGTATATAGATACATTTGTAAATGGAAATTATTCCAATATAAAACCGTATATTTTAAAAGAAACATCTGTGATAAATACGGATGGCGGTTACACGATAAAATGTTTTAAATATAATGGATGGGAGAATGAAGCGGGAGATTTTAATGTCATAGAAATAAATACCACCCAAGGTGAAGTGTTAAGTTTGCGGTATGATGAAGGCTGGGAAAATATTTCTGTGCCGGGATTACAATGTGGCAATAAATCTTATTGTCATGAAACTTTGGCAGATGGTTCCATCGCCTTGTTCTTTACAGGAACGGTGTTGATGAGTCAGTCTCCGTATCTTACGATTGTAATATTGACCCATGGAAAGGCGTATCTTGTATTTAATAAAAGGATGGTTATAAACAATGTGGTCCGTAATAATGGGGATTTGTTATTTAATTTGCAGGAGAATGTGGTTGAATGGATAGATGAGAATACCCCTGCGGACGATGCAGTATTGCATACAATATCAGTAAAAGAAGGCTTGATGTGTTTTGAGTAAATAACATGGCACAGTATGAAGCGCATTTATTTTATATCTCAGATAACGATTATGGGCTGGATAGGTCTTTGTTGCAGTCTCTCTTGTAATAATAACAGACCCGAAGAAATTCCGCAGAACGTGCTTGGCTTACCGTCTCATAAAACACCTATATACTCTTCTGCGACACTAAGAGGAACGGAGTGGGTGGCAGATTATTCCAATAAAGACCAGGAATACCGTATTCGCTTTACTGACTCTTTGTATATGTGTACAGAGATATTATTGGGAAAAGCATGGGTTTACGCCTATCCTTATTATATATCCGAAACCCCGGACAGGGTGTTTGACAAGGCAAAGGTTGGCAAGGAGACAGCAGGAGACTACTTTGTTTTTTATTATAAGGATAGTCGTTATACAGAAGTTATGGCTACAGAAATATTCTACGCTTCGCCAACAAAGCTTGTTCTAATAGATCAACCTAATGACACTGTCTATTTCACAAGACGGAATTAGGCAGTTATGAGAAAAAATTGTTGTTATCCATATTAATGTGGTTCATCCGACATTTGGAGTGATGTAATGCCAATTGATATTCAGTGTATTGTTTTGCGGGCTGCAAGCCCAATGAGCGCATAGCCCGAGGCAACACCTCGGGAACAGTTGCCATATTAAGGTTGCGCCCTGCATGGGCAAAAGCGTTTTTCAGTAAGTATTAAGAGCAGGCGGTGTATATGTTTGCCCATGCACGCCATGCCTGTTCTTAGCGCTTTTGCCCCTGTAGGGAGCGGTTTCACTTATGCCCTGTTCCCATGGCGTTGCCATGGGCTGTGCGCTCGTTGGGCCTTCAGCCCGCAGGAGGTAATGACGGTGTATCACTCCAAATGTCGGATGAGCCATTAATGTCTTATATGTGTTTGTTTGCCCAAATATTTTCTAAGTCATAGTTATATGATACATGGCTGGTGGCGGATAAAACTCACAATGAAGGATTTCTGCTTCCCGGTATTACCGAGAATAAGTTGGTTATGGAGTTTGCCAATAAACATGTGTATACCTTTCACCATAAAGAACAGGTGCGAAGGTTTTAGCAAAAACGTGCCACAGGTGCAGCATTCCACCTGTGGCACGAAACAAAAGTATAGTTAAAAAGAGTTGTATTATTGTATGGCTTAACTATAAATAATATAGCCGCTTTAGCCCCGGGAAGCGTAATAGGATATTATTCCCATTTCTTTATATTGCGCTCAGCCATTTTTATGATCTTGTTTGTAATGGTGCTATCGTATGATTTCTTGTATGTTTCGTTGCCGTTTTTATTTTCTTTCAAGGCATTCATTGCTTCTTTCAGTATGCCGTTTATATATTTGTTGCCAGTTATACGCGGCAGGTCTTTCAGCGTTTCTATGCACGTTTCCTTTTCAGTCTTGCTCAGCAGATAACCGTAATTGCGGCATAAGGCAAGTATTTTGTTGCTTATTCCGATAACCAGACTTTCCTCGTCCACAATATCGCGTACCTTGTCTTTGTATGCAACGGTGAGGTTGCCGAACCTCTGCAGGAAGTCGATGTCAGACGCTATGCTGTCGTTGTATACTCTTACAACCGTTTTGTTGCCACTGCCGTAAACTCTTACTCCATTGTCATAAACTCTCACTTCAGCATTGCTCCCGTTGTCCCAATTGTTGCTCCACATACTGCCTTGTTGCCAGTTGGCATTTCCGTATATTCTCTTTGCCTTGCTTTTTGCAGGGTCTTTGCCGTAAACCTTGTGCAAGGAGCCGCAAAGGCGGTTTGTTGCCGTGTCGGTATACCATACCAGCCCGTAGCAGTAGCGTTTCATGCTGTCGCACTTGTCGCGTACCAGCATTACCATGTAGTTGCGCAGCGGGTAAGAACCGAAGTCTATGGTCTTCTCGTTGTTGCTGCCATATCCAACCCGCAAGTTTTCGTTGCTGTTGTTCCCTGCACTTTTTACCATTACCTTGTAAGCCTTGTCTATGTCTTTTTTGAAGGCGTTGCGCAGCTTCTCCACCTCTTTATCCTTGTTTGCGGGCATATCGAACCGGTGACCGTAATAGTATGTCAGTGTACTGTCGTTGTTCCCGTTGTTCTCTACAAACATATCGGTCTTGATGTATTCGCTGTTGCCTTTGCTGTTCAGAAAATCGTCAAAAGCCTTTATCAGGTTCTCCTGTGCTTGTGTTGCAACCGGTATTGCGGTGCATATTAAAGCCATGATAAGTGTTCTTTTCTTGTTCATGATATATGTGTTTAATTAGTAAATATCTTCTTCTGTAGCATAGTCCGCCTCATAATCCATTGTTGCCAGCATCTGGCGGATGTCACGCTCTTGGTTCTCAGACTGCATGTAGATGGCTTGTATCAATTCCTCCTGGCGTGCATAAATTTTTTGCACTTCTTCTTCAGCCCTGATGTCGGCTGCCCTGTACAGCGAGTCGCTGCTGTTCATGGCATAATAAATCTTAGGTGGTGCAGGGCTGTATTTGTGCTTTTTAATAATGTTCCTGCCTTGTTTATTTACCGGCCCGGTTGTCCTTGCAGTGTCTTTTTTTGTAGAGTCGGCATAAAATACAGGCTTTGGGTAAGTGTCATTGATGTATGCCGTGCCTTGTTTTATAGTAATGTCATGTGCAGTTTCCGGCAACACACATATTATTATAATGGCTGCCGCCGCCGCTGCCGTAACCATTGCCGCTATCTTTCTCCATTGCCTTGCCTTGTGTTGAGGCTTTTCCGTCTTTTTAGGCATGCCCCTGTCAAACCATGCGAACATCTCCTTGTATGCTTTCCAGTCATCACATACGTCATGGGTGCGGAAGTATCCGGCAAGCGTCTGTTCTTCTTCCACAGACGTAAGTCCCGCCATGAAGCGTTCGAGCAGTATTTTTATATCCTTGTCTTTCATAGTCTTACCCTTTCTTTAAACTCGTTCAGCAATTTTGTCCTGGCTCTTGAGAGCAGTGTTGCCACGGAGGTCTTCTCTATACCGAGCAATGCTGCTATCTCTTCATTGGTCTTGTGCTCAACCTGTCTGAGCTTCAGTATCCGGTGCTCGGCTGGCGGCAGGGCTTCCATACGCTGTATAAGCCACTCCTGGTTCTCGTTTATCTCGCAATAAATATCAGGTTGCGGCTGCTTCTCGTCTATGGTGTTATGTTTCTTGGTCAGGGATACTGTGCGGCGTTTGCGGTAATAGTCTGCCGACAGGTTACGTGCAATACATACCGCCAGCTTTTCTGCCGAAACCAGTCCGGTTATTTCTTCATGTATGGTCCACAGCCTGAGCATAACGTCCTGAGCTATGTCTTCTGCCTTTTCCGTGCCGACAGAATATGCCAGTGCCGTATTTACGGCTTTCTGTCTTACCTGTCTTGCTATATGCTCAAACTCAACCTGTTTCATAATCTTATTTCTGTAATATAAACGTTCCTTACGTTTGATTATAAACCGGCATTAGTGTTTTTTAACAAAACAGGGCGTTTGGGGATGGTTCTTGTTAAGAGAGATTAGCCCTGTTATATGGTTCTGTCATGATTAATGTGAATGGGGTGACTTTATTTAAAGTGAGTTCAGCATAAGACAATCCGCAAGTGCCTACATAAGGATGGATTTATAACTATAAATATATAACTTGCTTACATCGGACTCACGTTATTTAAGTAAAGGCTGCAAGCCCATAGAGGGTCGGGCAAAATTCGATTATTCCGCATAGGGATATTTTAAAACCCAATTCTATTTCATTTCAATTACGTTCGGGTGGATTTGCAATCCGCCCGCATTCAATATTCAATTATTAATGGATTTGCAATCCATAGGCATTTCAAATGCCTTCACTGCGCCATATGTTTTTATCGCTTTTGACCTGTACATGCGGGCGGATTGCAAATCCACCCGAACGTAAGAGGATGTTTATTAACGGCTGCTGTTGTTCCCGTTATATAAGGAATACGGAAACAACACGACGGAATGAGAATGTGAAAAATGTGGAACGGTGATGCGCCCGATATTATAGTTGGGGCTGAGGAGCGGCTAACAGTCCTTGCGCTTCAACCCCATTTCTTTGGCCTTTTCCATCAGCAGCTGCATCAGCGGTTCACGTTCGTTGGGGACCTTGTTGTCGAGCACGGCTTCTTTTAGTATCTGTTTTAAGAGACCGACTTCACGTGAGGGTCTGAGATTGAACATTTCCATTATCTCGTTGCCGTCAATACATGGCTGTAACAGGCGCTTGTAGTCTTTTATTTTGAGGTCGGCAATCTTTTCGCGTACCATGCGGAAGTTTTCGAGGAAACACTTCTTGCGTACTTGGTTCTTGCTTGTTATGTCTGCCTCGCAAAGTTTCATAAGGTCGTCTATGTCGTCGCCCGCATCGTTCAGCAGTCGTCGTACGGCGCTGTCGGTAACCTCTTCGTCTGCAATGACTATCGGGCGCATGTGCAGGTCAACCATCTTCTGCACATATTTCATCTTCGCATCAAGGGGCATCTTGAGCCGTCTGAAAATGTCGGGAACCATCTTTGCACCGATGAAATTGTGGTTGTAAAATGTCCAGCCCGCATTGTTGTTCCAGCGTTTCGACCTTGGCTTGCCTATGTCGTGCATCAGTGCGGCCCACCGCAGCCACAGGTTGTCCGATGTGCGGCATACGTTGTCGAGCACTTCCAGCGTGTGGTAGAAATTGTTCTTGTGTGCCTTGCCGTTGCGTTTCTCCACAATGTCAAGTGCAAACAGCTCGGGAAGAATTATCTGCAGCAGTCCGCTGCGCTGCAAGTCGACGAAGCCCTTGCTTGGCGTAGGCGTCATCATAATCTTGTTAAGCTCGTCCTGTATGCGCTCGCCGCTTATTATGCGTATGCGTTCGGCATTGCGCTCAAGGGCTGCAAATGTATCGTCGTCGATGAAAAAATTGAGCTGTGTGGCAAAACGTATGCAGCGGAGCATGCGCAGGGGATCGTCGGAAAAGGTGATGTCGGGGTCGAGAGGCGTGCGGATTATGCCGTCGTACATGTCGTCTATGCCGCCGAAAGGGTCAACAAGCTCGCCGAAACGCCCTTTGTTAAGGCATACGGCAAGGGCGTTTATGGTAAAGTCGCGGCGGTTTTGGTCGTCTTCGAGGGTGCCGTCTTCCACAATGGGCTTGCGCGAGTCGTGGCTGTAGCTCTCCTTGCGTGCACCTACAAACTCCACCTCAATGTCCTTGTATTTTACCTGCGCCGTGCCGAAGTTGCGGAAAACGGAAATGTGTGCCTTTCTGCCGAGCGACCTGCGCAGGGCATCGGCAACCTCTATGCCGCTGCCTACGACAACCACGTCGATGTCGTCCGACGGTCTTTCTAGAAACAAGTCGCGTACATATCCGCCTACGACATAGCATTCGACGCCGAGGCTGTCGGCTGCATCCGAAATCTTATGAAAAATATCCTTGTCCAATAACTGTGCCAATTCGGCATCCGTAAGTAATCTCATAGCCTATTTCCTGTAAACGTTTGCAAAGATAACCATTTAAATTGAATTTTACAGACAATCTTTTACAATGTGGCTTAAAAACGCTATCTTTGCATAATAAAGAAAGCTTGTCTTTATACTAAAAAGAATGTTTATGAGCAGAAAAATATCAGCCCTTGCGGTTATTGTGATGCTGTTTTGTGCATGCGGTGATGTCAGGGAAGACGCCATGAGGCTGGCAGACGAGTGTGAGGAGCTGTATGACAATGGACGGTATGACGCCGCGCTGTCTCTGATAGACTCGCTGAGGCGCACTTATCCAGAGGTGACAGGAGCGCGGAAGAAAGCGTTCGCGATATATCAGAAAGCCGAACTTGCCAAGGCACAGGAAGATGTCAAGGCAACGGACAAGGCTTTGCAGCAGGCAAGTGTGGACTTCCACGCAATAGACTCGGTTGTTGTTCGTCACAAGGCAGACGGAGTGGTGACGGCGGAGGAGCTGACACGGCACACGCGGATGCGGATGATGCGCGACTCGTTGCAGACACGCTTTGATGTGCAGTGTGCAAAGATAAGGTTCATAAAGAAGAAAATGAAAGAATAGACGATATGCTGCAAGCCGTCAGCGGCTCAGTATGGCAGTATGGGAAGCGGATACCGGGGTGTCCCGCGCGTACCTTATATTATTATATATGCATCCGGCGCTGTTTACCGCGTATATCTTTTTATGTCTTTTATGATTGCCGTCTCGATATAAATAATTAACTTTGCGGACGAATTTCGGAATTATGTCTAAACTTGTTTTGAATACCGAGGAACAGTTCGGGGGCGTAATGGCAGAGTGCCGGGCGCTTTTTGAAAAGAAACTTCATGACTATGGAGCGTCGTGGAGAATATTGCGTCCGTCGTCGCTTACGGACCAGCTGTTTATAAAGGCAAAGCGCATAAGAAGCCTTGAGATAAAGAGAGAGTCGCGGGTGGGCGAGGGCATACGCCCGGAGTTCATAGCCCTTGTAAACTATGGCATAGTGGGGCTGATACAGCTTGACAGGGGATTTACCGATGAGGTGGATTTGTCTGTTGACGAGGCAATGGCACTTTATGATACGTTTGCAGGTGAGGCGCTGCAGCTTATGCTGAAGAAGAACCACGACTATGACGAGGCGTGGCGCTCGATGCGCATAAGCAGCTATACCGATTTCATATTGACGAAGATACAGAGGGTAAAGGAGATTGAAGATCTCGGTGGTGCCACGCTGGTGTCGGAAGGCATAGATTCCAACTATATGGATATTATAAACTATGCCGTCTTCGGCGTTATCAAGCTCACTTATAAGGAATGATGTCCGGCAGGAAAATACAGTGGGCTTGCGTCAACGTATGCCGTATGGCAGTTGCACTTACCTTCATATTGTCAGGATATGTAAAGGCGGTAGACCCGCTCGGCACGCAATATAAGATACACGACTATCTTGTGGCTGCCGGAATGTCTGACATAGTGCCTGATGCAGTGACCTTGGGAGCATCTGTATTGCTTGCGGCAGCGGAGTTTTGCGCTGGTGTCCTGCTGCTTTTTGCCATACACCGCAGGACGGTGTCGAGGCTGGTGCTTGTCTTCATGGCGGTGATGACGCCGCTGACGCTGTGGCTTGCCGTGGCAGATCCTGTGGAAGACTGCGGCTGTTTCGGCGATGCCGTGGTGCTGACAAACTGGGAGACGTTTGCAAAGAATGTCGTTCTGCTTGCCTGCACGCTGGTGGTATTCCGCAGACCCATGATGATGGTGCGTTTCATAAGCAAGACAAACCAGTGGATAATATTAAACTATACGGTGCTGTTCATACTTGTGTCAAGCGTGTACTGCCTTTATTATCTGCCGATACTTGATTTCCGGCCGTATCATGTGGGAGCCGACATAAGGAAGGGAATGGAGTTTCCCGAAGGAGCGGAGCAGCCGCAGTTTGAGACAACGTTTGTTCTTGAGAAGAACGGCACGCGCAAGGAGTTTACCGTTGACGACTATCCTGACTCGACATGGACGTTTGTGGACAGCAGGACGGTGCAGACGGCAGCCGGATATGTGCCGGAGATACATGACTTCTACATGCAGACGCTGGACGGCGAGGAAGATGTTACGGACAAGATACTGGACGAGGAAGGATATGCCTTCCTGCTCATATCCCCGCATATAGAACAGGCGGACGACCTGAACTTCGGCGATATAGACATGATATATGAATATTGCATGGACCACGGATATTCGTTCCGCTGTCTAACGGCGAGCAGCGGGGATGCAATACAGAGGTGGAGAGACATTACGGGGGCGGAATATGAGTTTCTGCATGCAGACGAGACAACGTTGAAGACCGTCATACGGAGCAATCCCGGACTGGTGCTTTTAAAGCACGGGGTGGTATTGTGGAAATGGAGCCATAACGACTTGCCCGAACTTAATGAAAATTCGCCAAGACTGGAGGATACCGTTTACGGAACGGTGAAACAAGAGTCGCTGACGGGAACACTGACGGAAATAGTGCTGTGGTTTGTCCTTCCCCTTCTGCTGCTGACATTTGCTGACAGGATGTGGGCATGGACGGGATGGCTGAAAAGGAATAAAGATTCTAACAAGATATATCAACGGTTAAACAAAAAGAACATGAGAAAGAAAATTGTAGCAGGAAACTGGAAAATGAACATGAACCTGCAGGAAGGTGTAGCTTTGGCTAAGGAACTTAATGAGGCACTTACTGCCGAGAAGCCTAATTGCGACGTGATTATCTGCACGCCGTTCATACATCTGGCATCTGTGGCGCAGATACTTGACAAAGACGTTATAGGGCTTGGTGCAGAGAACTGTGCCGACAAGGAGAAAGGTGCGTATACGGGTGAGGTGTCAGCCGAAATGGTCAAGAGCACGGGTGCACAGTATGTCATCCTCGGTCATTCGGAGCGTCGCGGATATTACGGAGAAACACCGGAGATACTTAAGGAAAAGACACTGCTTGCGCTGAAGAACGGACTGAAAGTAATCTTCTGCATAGGAGAGAGCCTGGAGGAGCGTGAGGCAAACAAGCAGAACGAGGTCGTAAAGGCTGAACTTGAAGGCAGCGTGTTCAACCTTACGGCAGAGGAGTTTAAGAATATCGTGATAGCATACGAGCCGATATGGGCAATCGGAACAGGCAAGACTGCAACAAGTGATCAGGCTGAGGAGATACATGCTTATATCCGCAGCATCATCGCAGAGAAGTATGGCGAAGACGTTGCCAACGAGACTTCAATACTTTATGGCGGAAGCTGCAAGGCAAGCAATGCTCCCGAGCTTTTTGCAAAGGAAGATATTGACGGAGGACTGATCGGAGGTGCTTCGCTCAAGGCTGCTGACTTCAAGGGCATCGTTGACGCCTGGAAATAATAGATATGCTTATGGTGGCAGGTGCATCGGGCACCTGTCGCCATTTCTTTATAAATTAATAATACTATAATCATGAAGCAATTCGTCGTAATATTGTTATTGGTGTCCGGATCGTTGGTGCATGTACATGCCCAGTCTTTTCTTGAGAATCTTAAGAAAAAGGAGCAGGGCGGAGGTACTGTAACGGTAATTCAGAGTGCCGGTATCGACGAGTTGGTGAACAATGCCAAGCTTAACAAGGCTCCCAACGCTCCTGCCGCAAAACCTGCGGAGGGAAAGGAGACGGCTGCAAAGCCCGTTGTCGGTGCCCAGGGAACAGCCGGGCGGAATGTTTCTGCCTCACAGTCGGCAGGGACGGGGAAGTCTGATAATGCGTCCGACAGCCAAAGCGTGAGTCATGGCAAGAAGGTGATGACGAACACGCACAAGGTCGTTGGCTATCGCATACAGGCTTATTCTGGCGGAAATTCGCGTGAGGACAGACAGAAGGCAGAGCGAATAAGCAGTGCCATAAAGTCGCGTTTCCCGGAATTGCCCGTATATGTGCATTTTTATTCTCCTCGCTGGATATGCCGTGTGGGTAACTTCAGAACATACGAGGATGCGGCAAAAATGCTAAAGGAGATAAAGGGCATGGGCTATACTCAGGCTTGTATAGTGAAAGGAAAGATAAACGTGCGCTATTGAGCGTTGCGGCGATATATTAAAGAAAAGTAATTTATGAATCCCGAAACAGAATTTCGTGAAGGGCTTGATGAACTCGCTTCACATTATAAAAGTATTCTTGACTTATTAGGGGAAGACTCTTCAAGGGAAGGACTTGAGAAAACTCCGATGCGTGTGGCAAAGGCAATGCAGATACTTACGCGCGGATATTATCAGGATGCAAAGAAGGTACTTCTTGATGCTTTGTTTGAAGAGAAATACAATCAGATGGTTATTGTGAAGGATATAGACTTCTTCTCCATGTGCGAGCATCACATGCTGCCGTTCTACGGGAAGGTGCATGTGGCGTATATTCCTAACGGGTATATCACGGGACTGAGCAAAATTGCACGTGTAGTGGATATTTTCAGCCACCGTCTTCAGGTGCAGGAACGTATGACGCTTCAGATAAAGGAATGTATACAGCAGACCTTAAAGCCGCTTGGTGTGATGGTTGTGGTGGAGGCAAAGCACATGTGCATGCAGATGAGGGGCGTGGAGAAGCGTAATGCCATAACGACGACAAGCGACTTCAGCGGTGCATTCAATCAGGCAAAGACACGCGAAGAATTTATGAACCTGCTTCGCGGTGAATGCAGATAAATGTTGAAAAAACATATCTTTAGCGTGCAATGATTTGAAATAATGCCGTTATATAGATAGTAATACTTGAATATAAACAAACATACAAACATGAAAAATCTAAAGAAAATCCTTTTTTTCGCAGCCTACTGCGTTATCGCCGGCACTGCGCTGACATCTTGTCTTGACAGCGACGGAAATTATCTTACAACACGTGAGATGACAGATGTTGAAAAAGCCAAATACCTCACCGATATATCGGGAGGATATAGTGGAATGGTCGTGCATACATATCAGGAACGCGATGGCGTTTATAGGGATACTGTTAAAAACGTAAACTGGGAAATATATCAGGACAAGACGATTGAAGTTTCGGATCTCCCTGATGCAATGTTCTGGCGTTATATGAAGAGTGGGGATAAGGTGACGGAGGCAACAAAGAACTCTACGGAAAAGAGCAATTTGGAATTTTCGATTGCAAGTATGTTTATAAATGAATATACGGACGGCAGCATTTATTCTAAGAACTTTACGTTGGACATGAAAAACAAAGAACATTATTTCGATGTCATGCTCAATGAGGGAGGCACAGAAGTGGCTCATCCTGTAACAGTCAAGTTTGCTGACAGCAGCATGTATGGCATATCTATGGGCGAACTCGATTTGACTAATAAGAATATTGTAATGCAGCTGATACTTTCGGGAGTAAAGGTTGACAATACTGAACAGACATCGGACAATGTAATATGGTTCATAGGAAAAAAACGTTGATATGTGATGACATAAGAAGGTTTGACATTCTGGCTTATAATACGTCCGTTGAGGATATTATGCCGGACACATATTAATATATTTAATACAATAATTAAGTATATACTTTAAAACCCATAGCTTTACAACATGTAAAGCTATGGGTTTTAAAGTGTAAGGCTATGGGTTATGCAACATCTCTGTTTGAGTCCCTTTAACTGTTCTGCTTCAGTGAAGTTAATTTTACAATGATAACTGGCAATTAATATCCCTCGTATTTATACTTATTTATAGTACCGGTCTAAAAAAGATGATTGAAAATTTGGATATGAATGAAAAACTTCCTACCTTTGCAACCGCTTACGATAAGTAAGGGCGTTTAGCTCAGCTGGTTTAGAGCATCTGCCTTACAAGCAGAGGGTCGGCGGTTCGAATCCGTCAACGCCCACACTTCTTAAGACACCATTCAATTTCTGAATGGTGTCTTTTATTTTTGTGCTTTTACAAGTGGTTCCGGCGGTGGTTCGGCTGATGACGGTGTTAATGGTATAAAAAAAGGAGACAGACACAAAGCCTGTCTCCTTTCTTCTTTTAAGTCGGGGTGACTGGATTCGAACCAGCGACCACACGCCCCCCAGACGCGTACTCTAACCGGGCTGAGCTACACCCCGCAACCACCTTTTATCGGTTTAGCGGATGCAAAAGTACATACTTATTATGAAATAAGCAAACTTTTGCGGACATTTTTTATTCTTTGTTTCAAAACACAGGTTGAACTTATGTAAGTTTTTTTATGATTGTGTATATAATAATCATATTATTTTTTTGCATATACAAAAAGCTGTCTTTGATAGTATTTGGTCTATTCTTGCAAATTGTTTCGTATTATTCTTTTTACTTTTGCCATAAAGATGAACTCAAGATAGCTTGTTATCGCTTGATAAATCTTGAATGATAAGTTTGTTGTCTGTGCCTGTTGAAAACATGCATATACGGCATTCATTGAGAAATAGTCCTGTAAATAAATATTTTATAAATGAAGAATATATTACTATTTATCAGTTTTTTTATTATAGGATGGCAGACAATCCATGCTGATGAACATCCTGTGCGTGAGCGTATCAACATAAACCGTGACTGGCGTTATCGGGAAAATGATCCCCAAGGAATAGATTCTACGTTGCATTATACCCGTATGAAGCCTTATTTGCTTCCTTGTGCCAACGATTTTATTCTTTTTGGAAAGAAGCATATACGTCCAAAGGGTTCCCCTGAGAGTGAGGTGGCATACGTGCAGCCTGATTTTGATGACAGTAATTGGCGGCAGTTAAATTTGCCGCACGATTGGGCGATAGAGGGTCCTTTCAATATAGATTATGATGGGGCAACCGGAAAACTTCCTTATTGGGGTGTAAGGTGGTATCGTAAGACAATAGATTTGCCGCGGGAAGACAGTGGAAAACAGATTTATCTTGACATAGATGGCGCAATGTCTTATGCATCGGTTTGGTGCAACGGGAAATATGTGGGTGGATGGCCTTACGGATACGCCTCGTTCCGCCTGGATCTGACTCCTTATCTTAGGGCAGGTGAACGGAATGTATTGGCAATCCGTCTGGATAATCCTGATAATGCCTCACGCTGGTATCCAGGTGGAGGACTTTATCGTAATGTGTGGTTGGTGAAGACTTCTCCTGTACATGTATCCCAATGGGGTACTTTTGTGCGTAATGTGAAAGTGACAGAAAAGGAGGCTGCAATGGAAATGTCGGTATGCATGGAAAATCATACAGGCAGTGATGTTGGCGTAGTTGTTAAGACGGATGTGTATTTACAGGATAAGGACGGAAATATTGTAGGGGAGCGTGTCGCTGGCTTTTTGAATGAAAATGTGATTGTAAGGAAAAAAAGCAGGATAACAACGGCTGCCCGTTTTAGTGTTAGAGACCCGTTGCTGTGGGATATTGATACGCCGAACTGTTATGTGGCGGTTAGCAGTATTATTGCAGGAGGTAAGGAGGTGGACAAGTATGAGACCTCTTTTGGAATTCGGAATGCAGAGTTTACTTTAGAGAATGGGTTTATGTTAAATGGCAGGAAAGTTCCACTTAAAGGAGTATGTATGCATCATGATCTGGGAGCTTTGGGGTCTGCATTCAATGTTGTTGCTGCCGAGCGTCAGTTGCGCATTATGAAGGAAATGGGAGCAAATGCTATCCGCACTTCACATAATCCTCCGGCACCGGAACTTGTAGCCTTGTGCGACCGCATGGGATTTCTTATGCAACTGGAGTTGGCTGATACATGGCGCAAGGGTAAGCGTAAGAATGATTATAGTTTGTTGTTTGATGACTGGAGTGAAGCGGACATGCGTTCATTGGTAAGGCATTATCGCAATCATCCCTCCGTCATAATGTGGAGTATAGGCAATGAGGTCCCGGATCAGTCTACCGATACAGGAGTGGAGATAGCCCATAAACTTACGGCATACAGTCATGATGAAGATCCGACGCGCCCGACCTCTTACGGATGTAATCGCGGTGACATTGCTTATCGTGAGATTGTGAACCATGTGGATGTATTCGGACAGAACTATCATATAAAGGCTTATGGTGATTTTCTCAAACAAAATCCTACGCGTCGTTATCATGCCAGTGAGACTTCTTCAGCCACCAGTTCGCGTGGAGAATACTTCTTTCCTGTTAATACCCGTGCGGCAGACAATCGTGCCAACTTCCAGCTTTCTTCATACGACATGAAGACAGTGGGTTGGGGATGTATGCCCGAAGATGAGTTTGCCGTGCTTGAGAAGTATCCTTCTATGAGCGGTGAGTTTGTGTGGACAGGATTTGATTATTTGGGTGAGCCTACACCTTATAATAAAGACTTGACGAACCTTTTGAACTTCAGTAATCCGAAAGATAGAGAGAAAGCCCGAAAGGAACTTGACGCATTAGGAAAGATAAAACCGCCATCACGCAGTTCTTATTTCGGTATTGTCGACTTGTGCGGTTTCAATGTGCATTCCATTGTGGAGGAGCTGTCGAGGCAGATAGAAGCTGATGTAATAAGAATAGAACCGGCAGAAAAAGGACTTGACTATGCCGCAAACAACTATGCGATAGGCAGTGCGCAAATATCGGCAATACGTTCCAATCCGGGCGATGCGGCTTCTTATCCGCCCATAGATGCTGTGAATATCAGTGATGAAGACTGGGAAAAATACAACACTATAATAATAGCTACCCCACTGTGGTGGAGCAATATGGCTGCGCCGATGCAGACGTTTCTCTTCAACAACTCGGAGAAAATGGCAGGAAAGAACATCGGGCTTATCGTGTCAAGTGCAAGCAGCGGTATCAGTGGCGTGGAAAACGATGCAAAGCGGCTGATTGCCGGTGGACGTTTTCTCTCTCCGAGTCTTTGGATACGGTCTTATGAGACATCTTTATCATCCGGAAAAATAGCCCGATGGCTTGAGGCTATAGATTATAAATCCCTAACCCAGCAGTATATGAAAGACAAAATTTATCTGTATGTAAACGGCAAAACGCTTACAGCCACACTGGTTGACAACTCTTCCACACGTGCTTTGAATGATTTGCTTGCCGATGGTCCCGTGACGGTTCATATGTCTGATTATGGCAACATGGAAAAGGTCGGTGAACTGCCCTGGTCGCTTCCGCGCAATGACGGGCAAACAGAAACCGGTCCCGGAGATATCATTCTATATCAAGGCCGTAACTTTGTGATATACTATGACACAAATTCATGGAATTTCACACGCTTGGGAAAGATAGACAACGTGACATCAGGCAGGGACCTGAAGGCAGTATTAGGAGACGGAGATGTTGATGTGACGATATCTGCAACACTGTCTTCCGGCATAGAATATGCACATAAGGACAACGCCATGCCTGATAAGGTCTATGATATTAAAGGCAACTGCATAAGTGTAAGCGGAGAAGATTTGTCTTCGCTTGCTTCAGGGGTATATGTGATTAACGGACAAAAGAAAATAATAAGATGATGAATATAAAATTTTTAGTAACATTTTTAACGGTAATGTCATTGAACATAAATATCATGGCACAGAATAAAATTACACAGACAGCAGGACGCACAGTCCTCGGAGAGTTTGCTCCAAAGTTTGCGGAGCTTAACGATGATGTGCTTTTCGGTGAAGCGGTATGGAACGACTCTACCTTAAGCCTTCATGACCACAGTATGGTTACGATATCAATACTTCTTGGAAAAGGACTGACAGACTCGTCATTCCGCTCACATCTCGAAATGGGCAAGAAGCACGGAATAACCCGTAAGGAGATTTCTGCGCTGCTTACGCAGGCAGCCTTTTATGCAGGGTGGCCTAATGCCTGGGCAGGTTTCAGAGTGGCAAAGGAAGTGTGGGCAGACGATGATACGGCAACCGAAAAGGAACGTTTCCAGCAGGAGATGATATTTCCGATAGGCGAGCCTAACACTGCGTATGCAAAATATTTCAAGGGCAACAGCTATCTTGCGCCCATATCTACAGAACAGGTTACATGTTCAAATGTTACATTTGAGCCGGGTTGCCGCAACAACTGGCATATACATAAGGCAGACAAGGGCGGCGGTCAGATGCTTATAGGTGTTGCAGGGCGGGGCTGGTATCAGGAAGAAGGCAAGCCGGCTGTGGAAATACTTCCAGGCACAGTCATTCATATACAGGCAAATGTCAAGCACTGGCATGGCGCTTCTGCCGACAGTTGGTTCGCACATCTTGCGTTCGGAATATCAGGTGAGAATGTCTCAAATGAATGGCTTGAGCCTGTGACGGATGAAGAATACAAAAAGTTGAGATAAGACAGCCTGTCTGTAACGCTTTTCAACTTGCAGTGACAGACAGTGGAAGACATTGTCTATTTGCCGGATTTTAGCCCTGTTGCTTCATTAGGTGACGGGGCTTTCCGGTATATTAATGGCATCTGCAGCCCTGTAATCTAACATTCCAAACAATAATTTGGCATTTTATTGGATTTTTTATAATTTTGCTGCCTGATATATCAGTCGTTAGATATATCTTCAATAATTATTGATTAATAACAACAAAAGCATACAAAGTTATGACAGCTAACGAAATCCGTGAATCTTTCAAGAAATATTTTGAGTCAAAGGGGCACCTCATCGTGCCGTCGGCTCCTATGGTTATAAAGGACGACCCCACGCTGATGTTCACCAATGCGGGCATGAACCAGTTTAAGGATATAATATTGGGAACACGCGAACCAAAGTCTACGCGTGCCACCGACTCGCAGAAGTGTCTGCGTGTGAGCGGAAAGCACAACGACCTTGAGGAAGTGGGACACGACACATATCATCATACCATGTTCGAGATGCTCGGCAACTGGAGCTTTGGCGACTACTTTAAGGAAGATGCCATAAACTATGCTTGGGAGTATCTGGTGGACGTTCTGCATCTGGACCCGGCAAACCTTTATGCCACGGTGTTCGAAGGTTCGCCCGAGGAAGGTCTGCCGCGCGATGATGAGGCTGCCGCTTTTTGGATGAAACATCTTCCTGCCGACCATATCATCAACGGAAACAAGCATGACAACTTTTGGGAAATGGGCGAGACAGGTCCGTGCGGTCCATGCTCGGAGATACATCTCGACTCTCGTACTCCGGAGGAAAAGGCGAAGGTGCCGGGTGCACAGCTTGTTAACAAAGACGACCCGCAGGTGATAGAGATATGGAACCTTGTCTTCATGCAATACAACCGCAAGGCTGACGACTCACTCGAGGGACTGCCCAAGCACGTCATCGACACGGGCATGGGCTTTGAGCGTCTCGTACGTGCCATGCAAGGCAAAACCTCCAATTACGATACAGATATATTCCAGCCGATAATAAAGGAGATTTCACGTCTTTCAGATATGGAATACGGCAAGGACGAAGAAACCGACGTGGCAATGCGCGTTGTTGCCGACCACCTGCGTGCCGTGGCTTTCTCCATTGCCGACGGGCAGCTGCCGGGCAATGCCAAGGCAGGGTATGTCATACGTCGTATCCTTCGCCGTGCCGTGCGCTATGCCTATACGTTCCTCGGGCAGAAAGGTGCTTTCATGTTCAGGCTTGTACCCACGCTGATACACGAAATGGGAGGTGCTTACCCGGAATTGCCTGCACAGCGTGAACTTATCACAAAGGTTATAAAGGAAGAGGAGGAGTCGTTCCTCCGCACTTTGTCCAACGGCATTAACATGCTTGCAGAGGCAATGGAAAGCGTGAAGAAGGCAGGAAATACCGAATTGGACGGTGTAAGGGCATTCCGCCTTTTCGATACATACGGCTTCCCTCTCGACCTTACTCAGCTGATATGCCGTGAAAACGGGCTTACTGTTGATGAGAAACAGTTTGACGAGGAGATGCAGAAGCAGAAAGCGCGTGCACGGAATGCGGCGGCTGTGGAGAGCAGTGACTGGACAGAGCTGGCACAGGGAGAGCAGAAGTTCGTGGGATACGACTATACTGAATATGAGTGCCGCATACTGAGATACCGCAAGGTGACGCAGAAAAAGAACACATATTATGAACTCGTGCTTGACTATACGCCGTTCTATGGCGAAATGGGCGGACAGGTGGGAGACACCGGTGTGCTCGTAAGCGAGAACGAGACAGTTCAGATTGTCGATACAAAGCGTGAGAACGGTCAGTCCGTGCATATCGTAAAGACCCTGCCCAAGGAGCCTTCCGCACAGTTTATGGCATGTGTCGATACGGACAGGCGCGACGCATGTGCCGCTAACCATACGGCAACACACTTGCTCGACTATGCCCTGAAGCAGGTACTCGGGGAACATGTTGAGCAGAAAGGCTCGTTTGTGTCGCCGGATACGCTGCGCTTCGACTTCTCACATTTCCAAAAGGTCACCGATGAGGAGATACGTACGATAGAGCGCATGGTCAACGAAATGATACGTGAGGACATCAGTCTTGATGAGCATCGCGACATTCCTCTTGAAGACGCAAAGAAACTTGGAGCCGTTGCCCTGTTCGGAGAGAAGTATGGAGATAAGGTCCGCGTGGTGCAGTTCGGTCCGAGTATAGAGTTCTGCGGCGGTATTCACGCAACGTCTACAGGACGCATAGGCATGATAAAGATTATGTCTGAGAGCAGTGTTGCAGCCGGAATACGCCGTATCGAGGCAAAGACGGGCAAGGAGTGCGAGCAGATGATGTATGATTTGGAAGACGGGATAAAGGCAATAAAGGAACTCTTCAACAATGCCAAGGACCTGAAAACCACCATACAGAAATATATCGAGGAGCACGATGCAATGCGCAAGAGCATCGAGAAGTTCAACGCCGAGGTGGTTGAACGTGCAAAGGACAAGCTCTTGGCTCAGATGAAGGTCATAAACGGAGTAAAGGTAGTGACGGCTGTATTGCCCATGAAGGCAGACTCGGCAAAGGACCTTGTATTTAAAATCCGTGCAGCAGAGCCTGAACATCTGCTCTGTGTGGTTGGAAGCGTATTTGCAAACAAGCCTACACTGAGTGTCATCGTCAGTGAAGACCTTGTTGCCGACCATGGCGTGAATGCCGGAAAGATTATACGTGAGGCGGCAAGGCTCATACAGGGCGGCGGTGGCGGACAGCCCCATTTTGCCACTGCGGGCGGAAAGAACGCCGACGGCCTGTCTGCTGCCGTGGACAAGGTTGTGGAGCTGGCACAGCTTTAATCATCCTGATATTTTGTAAAAGGTATATCAAGCCGTACACCATTGTTGGTGTACGGCTTGTTTCGTTAATATATATCAGGTGATAAATCTCATGTATGCAAGGTGTTTTTAACATACTCTTGGCTTTATGAACATGATGTAACCAAATACAGCCTAACATATCATAAACAATGAGAATATCCTTGACAGTCATATCCGGATATTCTAACTTTGAAGACGTGAAACATGATAAAGATATGTTATGACTAACGAAAAATCAACTGTTATGAAATCAAAGTTAATTGTTTTTATGATGACGCTGCTTATGACAGCCCATGCTGGGAAAGCCGGTGCGTGTACGGGAATAACGCTTAAGACACAGGCGGGTGAGACGATACTGGCAAGAACGATAGAGTGGGCAGGAAGCAATTTGGGCAGCAGCTATGTAATAGTGCCGAGAGGTTACAGACAGAGGTCGTATGTACCGGGCGGAAAGAAAGACGGTATGGACTTTGCCGCGCGTTACGGATATGTGGGAATGTCTGTTGAGACTAAGGAGTTTGTTTCCGAAGGGCTTAATGAGGAAGGACTGTCTGTGGGGCTTTTCTATTTTCCCGGTTATGGAAAATATGAGGACTATATGCCTGAACATAGGCAGTCCACTGTCAGCGACTTGCAGCTGGTGTCATGGCTTTTGGGCGAATGCAGGACTGTTGATGAGGTCAAAAGAGCCATAGGCAGGGTACATGTGGTGTCGGTATATCCCAATGCCTCCACCGTACACTGGAGAATAGCCGATGCTTCGGGGCGTCAGGTGGTTCTCGAGATTGTGGATAGAAAGCCCCGGTTCTATGAAAACCGCCTTGGAGTACTGACAAATTCGCCCGGATTTGAGTGGCATCTTACTAATTTAAACAACTATATAAACCTTTTCCCGGGAAAGGCGGGAGACAGGACAATGGGAAATATCACACTGTCATCTATCGGCGGAGGCAGCGGAATGCTCGGACTTCCGGGCGACTTCACGCCTCCTTCGCGCTTCATAAGGGCTGCGTTCTTTCAGACAACGGCACCGCGTATGGTCACGGCAGGGCAGGCTGTGCGTCAGTGTTTCCAGATCTTGAACAACTTCGACATTCCTGTCGGCGCACAGTTCTTGGACGGGGAGAATATGCCCGACATTCCGAGTGCCACACAATGGACGGCTGTTACGGATATAAGGAACCGCAGGATATACTACCGTACAATGTACAACAGCATGATACGTTGCATAGAACTCAACAATATACGCTTTGACGAGGTGAAATACCGCTCGGCTCCGTTGGATAAGGTTACGGAGCAGCCGATAGAGGTCATCACGGTTGAATAGTGGCGGTGTCATCCTTTGACATCCGTCCGGCTCATGGCGTCTACCTTTTCCTTGAATAATGACAGGGAAACGAGCCGTCCGCGCGGACTGCGCACTTTGGGAAACGATGAGAAGAAACTGTCACATGATGTGTAGAAGGCATACGACTTCACTTCGCGTGACAGTTTCATTATTTTGTCTATGCGGCGTGCATAGGCAGGATTGACGACCGACAGCAGATGTCTTCCCGTATATGTCACTGCTGCCAGAACGAGGAATGTTTCATGTTTCGTGCTGTTATTGCCGGCAACGGTCCAATTCCTTGTATCCGTCCTCACGGAGATGTTCCAGCCGCGGGCGTTCATTTCGTTCATGATACGCCTGAAGACAACACCGTGTGACGATGTGTCCTTTATCCTTTTTATTACAATATAATAATGTATCATCTCGTGTAGCAGCACGTTCTTGAACTGTTTCTCGTCGGCATCGTAGTAGTTGCTTATGCGTATGGTGTAGCCGTAATACTTCTTTATGCCCATTGTGCTTTTCCACTTGTACGCCATTGCGCCGAGCTGCGTACGTGCATTTCCGGTGACGAACCTTGGCTCGGGCAGGGATGAACTGAAGTATTCACGGTTGAACTCGTCAAACCATGTCCTGAGAAGTTTTGCCGATACTTTCATGATGGTGCGTAGGAGATGGATTAAAAAGAGAAGAGGGCTAAGTCAAAATCCCCAAGAATAGTATTTCGACAAACCCTCTTTTCTGCTTAGGCAGCCATTGGCGGCACTTGTCCGCCTGTCGTTGTCCGCTGCCTTCTTGTCTTTTTTAGGCTTGTGCCGTCAGTCTTTCTTCTCGGCGATAGCCTGCATTATAAGCTGTTCCAGCTCCTCGCACAGTTCCGGATTGTCCTTTAACAGAGCTTTTGAGGCGTCGCGTCCCTGTGCCAGCTTGCTGCCGTTGTATGAGAACCATGAGCCGCTCTTCTGTATTATTCCGTACTCTACGCCGAGGTCGAGTATCTCTCCTATCTTTGAAATACCCTCACCGAATGTTATTTCGAACTCGGTCTTGCGGAAAGGGGGAGCCACCTTGTTCTTTACAATCTTCACCCTTACCTGGTTGCCAATCACCTGATCGCCGTCCTTTATGCTCGTTACGCGCCGGATGTCGAGGCGCACGCTCGAATAGAATTTAAGCGCGTTGCCGCCGGTTGTTGTTTCAGGGTTGCCGAACATCACGCCGATTTTCTCGCGCAACTGGTTTATGAAGATACATGTGGTGTTTGTCTTGCTTATTGTTGCGGTGAGCTTGCGCAGCGCCTGGCTCATAAGTCTTGCCTGCAATCCCACTTTGTTGTCGCCCATGTCACCCTCGATTTCCGATTTCGGTGTAAGTGCAGCAACCGAGTCTATGACGATGATGTCTATTGCTGACGACCGTATGAGCTGGTCGGCAATCTCAAGTGCCTGCTCTCCGTTGTCCGGCTGCGATATCCACAGGTTCTCCACGTCAACGCCCAGCTTTGATGCGTAGAACCGGTCAAAGGCATGCTCGGCATCGATAAATGCTGCTATGCCGCCCATTTTCTGTGCCTCTGCTATGGCATGGATAGCCAGCGTCGTCTTTCCGCTGCTTTCTGGACCGTAGATTTCTATTATTCGTCCCTTGGGATATCCGCCCACGCCCAGTGCCGCGTTCAGTCCGATGCTTCCCGTCGGGATTACTTCAACTTGCTCGACGTTCTCGTCTCCGAGTTTCATTATGGCACCCTTGCCAAAGTCCTTTTCTATCTTTGCCATTGCTGCCTGCAATGCTTTCAGCTTGCCTTCCTGCATGTTTGAGGCTGCATCCTCTGTCTCTTTCTTTGCCATTATTTTGAGTTTTGAATTACGAATTACGAATTTTGAATTATGAGTTTTGAGTTACGAATGTTGAGTTGTCGCACTGTGTGCGATGTAGAATTACGAATTTTGAGTTACGAGTTATGAGTTACGAGTTTGGAATTACGAATGTTGAATTGCGTTTTGCCCTCCCAATTCGTAATTCGTAATTCCAAACTCGTAATTCTTACAGTTCCAGGTCGCCGTCGAAAACCTCGTGCCATGGCAGCCCGTGTATGTTGAGCTGTTCCATGAACGGGTCCGGATCGAACTCTTCCACGTTCCACACACCGGGCTTGCGCCACAGTCCCTTGAAGAACATCATTGCGCCTATCATTGCCGGAACGCCCGTTGTGTAGCTCACGCCCTGCATGCCGGTCTCCTTGTATGCCTCCTGATGCGAACAGTTGTTATATATATAATATGTGCGCTCCTTGCCGTCCTTGACGCCACGTATGCGGCATCCGATGCTTGTCTCGCCATCGTAGTTCTCTCCCAAGTCCTGCGGATTGGGAAGAACAGCCTTGAGGAACTGGAGCGGAACAATCTTCTGTCCGTTGTAGTCAACCTCGTCTATGCGTGCCATGCCGATGTTCTGTATTACGCGGAGGTGTGTGAGATATTCCTCTCCGAAAGTCATCCAGAAACGTGCCTGCCTGATTGTCGGGAAGTTCTTTGCAAGGCTTTCCAGCTCCTCATGATACATCAGGTAGCTCTCCCTCGGACCGATGTTCGGGTAGGTCAGCGGCTTGTGTATTTCCAAGGCTCCCGTCTGAATCCATTCGCCGTCCTTGTAGTAACGTCCCTTTTGTGTTATCTCGCGTATGTTTATCTCCGGATTGAAGTTTGTTGCAAAAGCCTTGTGGTGGTTGCCCGCATTGCAGTCTACGATGTCAAGATAGTGTATCTCGTCGAAATGGTGCTTTGCCGCGTATGCCGTGAATATGCCGCTCACTCCCGGGTCGAAGCCGCAGCCGAGTATTGCGGTCAGTCCGGCGTCTTCAAAACGCTTCTTGTAAGCCCACTGCCATGAGTATTCGAAGTGTGCCTCGTCCTTCGGCTCGTAGTTTGCCGTGTCAAGATAGTTGACGCCGCAAGCCAGACAGGCATCCATTATGGTGAGGTCCTGATAGGGCAGGGCAAGGTTCACCACCAGCTCGGGCTTGTAGTCGTTGAACAATGCTTTCAGCTGTTCCACGTCGTCGGCGTCCACCTGTGCCGTCTTTATGTCAGGGTTGCCGATATATTCTACTATCTTGTCGCACTTTGCCTTTGTACGGCTGGCTATCATTATCTCTGTGAACACGTCGGTGTTCTTTGCTATTTTCACCGCGGCAACAGTTGCTACGCCTCCGGCTCCGATAATCAATACTTTTCCCATAATGTCTTTTATATTTGCTTATTTATTTTATTGCTTCAGCTTTTATGCCGAGGGCATTCATTATGGAGTAGCCCAATATCTCCTGACAGAAGTTCCCGCCGGGCAGCGGCTGCATGGCGAACACCGTTATCTTCTTGTCGCCTGTTGCGGCAGAGCGCAGCGTGCGGCGCACCCCGTCGTAGTATTTCTCGTCGTCGGGCACCACCATTATCCGCTTCACTTCCTCCCTGCTGCATATCAGCGACAGCGACTCGTTGAAGAGCTGTTCCTTGGTCACGATTTCCTCCACCGCCACCGAGCTTATGACAAATTCTCCCAGCGTGTCCCTGAAAGCCTTTCCGTCCAGTTCCCTGGCATAGTCTGCCGGCGTAAAGTTCTCCATTGCGCCGTTGTGCTTGCCGTGTATCAGAACCACCTGCGTCTCATTATTGCCGCTGCGCATGCCTCCGTCCAGCGCCACGCAGTCTATCCATTGTGCCATGTCTGCCTTCGGTATCCTCCTGCCCAGCATGCGCTCGAAGTTTACGATGAAGTTAAACGCCACATTATCTATATAGTCGGCATCGGCAAGTATCACGTTCTCACTCCACTTGCGTGCCCCGGTCATATATGTGTTCATACTTGCAAAGATACGCAAAAAAACGCGCAAGCCAAGTGAAAACAATGTTTATTTATCCAAAAACAAATTTACCTGCCGCTGAGCTTGTGCGGTGTCTCCAACATGCAGGCATTCAGCAGCTTGTCTTAAGTATTTATATCTTTTTCTCAAAAGTCTCGGCTTAAATGTCAAATAATAATGTCTTTATGGTGCTTTTTGCGTTACCTTTGCGACAAATTGAATTTAATACAACACATCATGAAAAGTATATTAGACGGTCGTACCGGTTTGAGAAACGAAGTGGAAAAGGTTGCCGAGGTTGCCGGATACCTGTGGCAGAAGGGGTGGGCAGAGCGTAATGGCGGAAACATAACTGTGAATGTGACAGAGTTTGTTGACGACGAGATGCGCAATATGCCTGCAATAAGCGAGGTGACACCTATCAGTGTAACTCTTCCTCACCTCAAGGGAGCTTATTTCTACTGTAAGGGGACAAACCGTCGTATGCGTGATTTGGCACGTTTCCCTATGGAAAACGGGAGCATCATACGCATTCTCGATGACTGCGCAAGCTATGTTATAATTGCAGACAACCCTGTAAAGCCGACAAGCGAGCTGCCTTCACACCTCATGGTACACGACCATCTGGTGGAGAAAGGTTCTCCATACCGTGCATCACTGCACACTCATCCTATCGAACTGGTTGCGATGACACACATAAGAAAGTTCCTCGGCAAGGATGTGCTTACCAAACTGTTGTGGAGCATGATACCGGAGACAAAGGCGTTCTGCCCCCGCGGACTTGGAATAATACCCTACGAGCTGCCGAGCAGTGTGCAGCTTGCAGAGGAAACGGTAAGACAGCTTGACGACTACGACGTGGCGATGTGGGAGAAGCACGGTGTCTTTGCGATAGACACGGACATCATGCAGGCATTCGATCAGGTCGATGTCCTCAACAAGAGCGCACTTATCTACATCGCTGCGAAGAACATGGGCGAGGAGCCGGAGGGCATGAGCGACGGGCAGATGGCAGAGATGACAAAGGCGTTCAATCTTCCCAAGTAAGTTATTAGTAGCATGTAATGTGCTGATATATCATATAAAGTGATTTTTTAAGAAATAAAGTTTTAGGTAGTATTAGTTTAGTAGTCTTTTTGTAGACAATAAAAATCCTCACCGCTGTGAAGCGCTGAGGATTTTTTATGTTCCCTTCCGGCATGTTATGTCAGCCGTATGTCATAACTGCAGTTTGCCTGCGGTTTTCCAAAAGGCGGCATATTGCATTGCGAAAGGTGCCCTTTCAGCGTCTGAAAGGCCATCTTTTGGAGCCTGAAAGGGCACCTTTTGGAATGCGGTAGGTAAGTTGTTGACATTCAATGATATATGTTAATGTAAGTTTGAGACAATGAACAATAGTTTTAGTTGCGTTCTTTTCCGTGTAGGGACACATTCTTGTATCTGTCCGCACGTCTCATAGAGGCGTTCTTTGTACCGTTCACAAAGATAAAAAGATGAAGCAACAAGGCATTTGTATTGAAGACTTAAGCTCCTGTCTGAACGCCTCTATGAGGCGTGCGGACAGATACAAGAATGTGTCCCTACTCTTGTTGATGTATTCTACTGCTCATTTTATTCCATCAATTATAAATTATAAATTGTCAATTATCAATTAATATACGTTTATTCCTACCTCTGTGGGAGGATGTATTTGGATGTCTTATTTCGAATTAACGTTACGTTAATGTTTTAAAATGTGCCAAATTGGCATGTTGAAAGCCGTTGCGGGACGCTGCATATCCGGCAGCGGCATTATGTCATATATGCAATGAGGGGCGGCACCAATGTGCCGCCCCTCGCTGTTTTATCTCTTTAGTATTCCGGATGCTTATCCCAGAAAAGCGTCGAACTTAGCTTTTAGGGCAGCTTTTGTCGTTGCCCCGACAAACCTGTCGACCACTTCGCCGTTCTTTATGAACAATATTGTGGGGATGTTGCGTATGCCGTATTCCATGGCAATGTCGTCGTTCTCCTCCACGTCGCACTTTCCTACGACGAGCTTGCCGTCATATTCGTTTGCCAGTTCCTCTATAATGGGAGCTATTGCGCGGCACGGACCGCACCATGTTGCCCAAAAGTCAACTACCAACGGCAGGCTGCCGTTCTTCAGCTCCTCAAAGTTTTCGCTTGTAATCTTTACTTCCATGATGATGAAATGTTTTATTGTTAATAATATATTGTCGTGTCTCTTTTTCCAAAACAACAAATATCATGCCACGGCATGGCGTGGCACAGGTAGCCACACGTCAGTTGATGTAGTATTCCAGCGCAGGGTTTTCCTTGATGAAGTTCAGCAGGCTGCGCTTGACGTCAATCTTTGTGTTGCGGCTTCGCAGCGTCACGGTGCGCCTTTCCTCGGCATTTCGCAGTTGCAGGTATAGCGGCGTGTTGCCCGGATTGGCGCGTACAATGGTCATGAGGTCGGTCACCGTCGTTTCGTCTACGCTGTCTGCATCCATCGTTATCGTGATTTTGTCGAGCATTTCGTTCTTTGCCGTTTGCAGATACTTTATGCTTGCAATCTTTACCTCATAGAACTTGCTGTCGCGGAAACGCTTGGTGCAGCTCGCCTTGATGAACACCGAGCATCCCTGTGCCAGCATTCCCTTCCACTGTCCCCACTCCTCACCGAAGAGAGCCAGCTCGCCGGAGCCGTCGAAGTCCTCTATCGTGATGAAGCCGCAGGGCTTCCCGGTTTTTGTAAACTTGTCGGTGACGTTGGTTACTATGCCCCCGAACGTCAGTTCCGCCTTCTGTGCGAGAGCCTCCTTGTCGCCGAGTTCGGAGCATTTCGTGTTGCAGATGTTCCTTATCACTACTTCAAACTCGTCAAGCGGATGCGCCGACAGGTATATGCCGACGAGGTCGCGCTCGCGGTTCAGCCTCTCAATGCTGCTCCATGGCTCGGCATCGGGCACCGGCGGCGTTGTTATCTCCACGGCGTCAAGCCCTCCGAAGAGCGAGTTTTGCGCCTCGTTCTGTTCCGTCTGGTAAAGCTGTCCGTAGCGTATGAGCGTGTCTAAGAAGTTTTCTCCTTTCTGGTTGCATCCGAAATAGCGTTCGCGGCTTATGTTGAAACTGTCGAACCCGCCGCTCAGCGCCATGCTTTCAAAACACTTGCGGTTGCATGCCCCGAGGTTGACGCGCTGTGCCAGGTCGAAGATGTCCTTGAACGGACCGTTGCTCTCGCGCTCTTTTATTATGGCGGTTGCCGCAGATGCCCCCATGCCCTTTATCGCGGCAAGTCCGAAACGTATTGCACCCGCCTTGTTTACGCTGAACTTCAGGCGGCTTTCGTTGATGTCCGGACCGAGCGTCTCAATGCCCATTGACTTGCATTCGTCCATGAGCTTTGTTATTTCGTTTATGTTGTCGAGGTTTCGGCTCATGTTCGCCGCCATGTACTCGGCGGGGTAGTGTGCCTTCATGTATGCTGTCTGATATGCCACCCACGAGTAGCATGTGGCATGGCTCTTGTTGAAGGCGTAGCTGGCAAACTTCTTCCAGTCTTCCCATATCTTCTGCAATACCTTCTTGTCGTGCCCGTTCTTCTCTCCTCCTTCGTAGAAAAGCCCTTCCAGATGGTTCATCTTTTCGATGAGCTTCTTTCCCATTGCCTTGCGCAACGTGTCCGACTGACCGCGCGTGAAGCCTGCAAGCTGCCGGCTCAGAAGCATCACCTGCTCCTGATAGACCGTTATGCCGTAGGTGTCTTTGAGGTATTTTTCCATGCACGGGATGTCGTATTTTATCTGCGTGGGGTCTTTCTTGCGGGCGATGAAGTCAGGGATGTAGTCCATGGGGCCGGGGCGGTAGAGGGCGTTCATGGCTATGAGGTCCTCGAATACGGAAGGTTGCAGCTCGCGCAGGTACTTCTGCATTCCGGCAGATTCGAACTGGAACGTGCCGATGGTGCGCCCCTCGCAGTAGAGCTTGTATGTAAGCGGGTCGTCTATCGGTATGGTGTCAAGGTCTATTGTCTTGCCCGTGGACAGACGCACGTTCTCCACAGCTTCTTTGAGGATTGACAGCGTCTTCAGTCCGAGGAAGTCCATCTTTATCAGTCCTGTCTCCTCTATCACGCTTCCTTCATACTGTGTGCACAGCAGTTTCTTGCCGGGGTTGTCCTTGTCGTCGGCAGTGGAAACTGGCACCCAGTCGCTTATGGCATCGCGGCAGATAATCGTTCCGCAGGCGTGGATGCCCGTGTTGCGCACGTTCCCCTCAAGCATCTTGGCGTAGGCGATGGTCTCGCGCAGTTGCGGATTGTCCGAGACTTCAGCCTCGCGCAGCTCCGGAACGCACTTTATGGCATTGGAAAGGTTCATCTTCATGCCGTCGGGCAGACGGTCGGGGATAGCCTTGCAAAGGTGGTTTGACATCTCGCGCGACAGCTTTTCCACGCGTGCCACGTCCTTAAGGGCAAGCTTTGTCGCCATGGTGCCGTATGTTATGATGTGCGCCACCTTGTCTGCGCCGTACTTGTTTGTAACCCAGTCGAGCACCTTGCCGCGTCCGTCGTCATCGAAGTCGGTGTCAATATCGGGCAGCGAGATACGGTCCGGGTTAAGGAAACGCTCAAACAGGAGGTCGTACTTAATGGGGTCTATCTTCGTTATGCCGAGGCAATATGCCACAACGGAGCCTGCCGCGCTGCCACGTCCCGGACCTACGACGACGCCAAGCTCGTCGCGTGCGGAGTTGATAAAGTCCTGGACAATGAGGAAGTAGCCGGGGAAACCCATGGTTTTCATTATGTACAGCTCAAAGTTTATGCGCTCTTTCACCTCGTCGCTTAGCGGGTCGCCGTACATTTTCCGTGCCCCGTCGTATGCCAGCTTGGCAAGATAGTCAGCCTCGAACTTTATCCTGTATATCTTGTCAAATCCTCCGAGCTTCTGTATTTTCTTCTCCCCTTCCTCGCGGGACATCACCACGTTGCCGTTCTCATCGCGTGTAAATTCCTCGAACAGCTCTTCTTCGGTAAAGCGTTTGCGGTATTCTTCCTCCGTGCCGAACTCTTCCGGAATGGGGAAGAACGGCATGATGGGTGCGTGGTCTATGCTGTATGGCTCCACTTTGTCGAGTATTTCGCATGTGTTGGCGAGTGCCTCGGGGATGTCGCCGAACACCTCGTTCATCTCCGCCCGTGTCTTGAACCATTCCTGTTTGGAGTAAAGCATGCGCTTGGGGTCGTCGAGGTCCTTGTTGGTGGACAGGCACAGAAGACGGTCGTGAGCCTCCGCGTTTTCCTCGTCGACGAAGTGGCAGTCGTTGGTACATACCAGCTTGACATTGTGCTTGCGCGCCAGTTCGATGAGAACCTTGTTCGCCTGCTGCTGCAGGGGGAATGTCTCGCGGTTTGCCCTTATGGTCGGGTTCTTCACTTCATGCCGCTGAAGCTCGAGGTAATAGTCGTCTCCGAAGAGCTTTTTGTGCCACAGCAGTGATTCCTCGGCTCCCTTTATGTCGCCCTTGAGTATCTTTGATGGCACCTCGCCGGCTATACATGCGGAGCAGACAATCAGTCCTTCGTGGTATTTCTCAAGGTCGTCGTGGTCCGTACGGGGACGCATGTAAAAGCCGTCGACCCATGCGCGGCTTACCAGCTTGATGAGGTTTTTATATCCCTGATAGTTCTTTGCAAGTACCACAAGGTGGTATCCGCCCTGGTCACCCTGCTCCTTTACCTTATTGAACTTGGTGCGGCGTGCCACGTACATCTCGCATCCCAATATGGGCTTGAACGGCGGTTTGCCCGCTTCTTTCAGCTCGGAGTTCTTCTTTTTGCAATAATTGAAGAACTCCTTTATGCCCATCATGTTGCCGTGGTCTGTCACAGCCATGCCCCGCATGCCGTCTGCCACAGCCTTGTCCACAAGCTTCTTGATGCTTGCCTGACCGTCGAGAATACTGTAATAAGTGTGAACGTGAAGGTGAACAAAATCCTGCATAAACCTGATGTATTGTAAAAAGATTTGAGGTTCAAAGTTACTGTCAAAACGTGAGATAGCCAAAAGAATAGCAGTAAAAATTTGCTGAATACGCAAAAAACGACTACCTTTGCATGAAATTGTAACTTCTTGATACTATGGGAAAGAGAATACGTAAGCTCAAAAATGTCAGATTACATAACGAAGGAACAGACACGCTTGTATACGGGCTTGTGGCAATTGCCTCTATAGCTGCCGTGCTGTGGCTGTCTTTCGACAATAAAATCCCTTTCTGGTGCTTTGTCTGTGTATTCGGAGTAGTATATTGCATTGTCCTTAATTTCTTCCGTTGTCCGATAAGATATTTTGAAGATGACACGTACAAGGTTGTCGTGGCTCCGGCAGACGGCAAGATTGTTGTCATAGAGGAAGTTGAAGAAAACGAATATTTCCACGACAAGCGCCTGATGATAAGCATATTCATGAGCCTCTTCAATGTTCATGCAAACTGGTTTCCCGTTGACGGCAGGGTGAAGTTCGTCAATCACCGTGACGGGAACTTCCATAAGGCATGGCTGCCAAAGGCAAGTGAGGAGAACGAACATGCCGACATAATGCTTGAGACAATAGACGGCACCGAAATATTGTGCCGCCAGATAGCCGGAGCAGTGGCACGGCGCATCGTGACCTATGCCAAACCGGGGGAAGACTGTTACATCGACGAGCATTTAGGATTTATCAAGTTCGGTTCGAGGGTGGACGTATATCTGCCTTTGGACACGGAGGTGTGCGTCAAAATGGGGCAGACCACCACGGGCGATTATACTGTATTGGCTAAACTGAAGTAATCTCATGGCAGGATTTATAGCAAAGAACATACCCAACACGATTACTTGCTGCAATCTTATTTCAGGCTGTGCCGCAACCGTCTTTGCGCTTGACTACAGGGCGGAGATGGCACTTCTCTTTATTATAATAGGTGCGGTGTTCGACTTTTTCGACGGTATGAGCGCGCGACTGCTGCACGTTTCGTCGCCGATAGGAAAGGAGCTGGACTCGCTTGCGGACGATATAACCTTCGGGCTGGCACCTGCCGCAATGGTATATGCCTTTCTCGATACGATGACATATCCTGCCGCGCTTTCTTCCTTGAGCCGTTTCATCCCGTATTCCGCATTCGTAATGGCTGCCTTTGCAGCCCTCCGGCTTGCCAAGTTCAATCTTGATGAACGTCAGACAACATCCTTTATAGGCTTGCCGACACCTGCCAACGCCCTTTTCTGGGGGTCTCTCATTGTAGGCTCCGGTGCTTCCTTTTCAGGCAGCACGGTCATGATACCGGTCATATTGGTGATGATCTGCATAAGCAGCTACGTCATGGTGGCAGAGCTTCCGATGTTTGCGCTGAAGTTCAAGACATGGGGCTGGAAGGGCAATGAGGTTAAGTATATCTTCCTTTTTACCTGTATACCGTTGCTGATAATATTCCGTATGTCGGCATTTGCCGTCATCATAGCATGGTATGTGATACTTTCCGTCATTACAAATAAATTCCGCGGCTGATATGGGAGCATTGCTAAACTTGTTGTTTCTTATCTTTCTTGCCGGCATCTTCTTTGTAGGCATTGTCGTATACCGCATATACCGTTCGGTGAAAGATGCCGCGCAGCAGTTCCGTAACTTCGGGAATACATCGGGAAACACGGCTTCCGGCACTGCGGGAGGCAGACGCTACGGCAGCGATGATACCATAATAGACCGTCGCGACAGTGATAAGGCAAAGCGCCGCATATTCTCAGACAATGAGGGAGAGTATGTCGACTTTGAAGAGGAACGCTGAGGCGGCGGGCTGAAAATCCCTTTTATTTTATTTCCCGGTCATGTTTCCCGTTGTGTCTTGCGGCATGACGGACAGTGGCTATCTGTTCTTTATCACGGTGAAGCCCAGTAGTCCCCTTTGCAGGCTCATTGTCTTTGTGCCTCCCGTGCGCACCCTGTTGTATTCGCTGCGTGTCACCGTCATGTCCTTCTTTTTCCCGTCAGCAAATCCGAGACAAAGATGAAACGTGTCATACGTGCCGTTCTTCACCCTGCGCCGCCTGCCAACCGTGCGGTATTTATCGTGTGTCTCCTTGTGTTTGGCAAGTATGGTTGCCTGCACTTTGTGCACCGTTGTGGCATCTGCGAAGAGATAGTTGGCACCGAGGAGCGAGGCATATAGAACCGAGCCGACGACAACCAGATGACAAATGACGTTTATTACAGCCTTGTCCGACGTCGTCAGGGCGCGCCATTTGCCGTAAAGCCGCGGGGCGGTGGCTGCGGCAGGGATAAGCGCGGCAGCTATCGGATACCACCATGTGATGATTGTGTTGCTGTAGAAGATGTATCCCGCAATGCACAGGGCGAGGCAGGCAAAGCCTGGCAGGCAGCGGAGAATGTAGTAAAGTCTTTCCATATATATAATAAGGTGTAAACTGTTGAATGCGGCAGCAGCCCAGATCATGCCGCCAAAAACAGGCAACGGTCTTTGTTCCTGTCGTCTGACGGCATGCTCCGGGCTGCCTGCCCGTGTCTTGGGTGAGTACTTCCGGTCAGTTGTGGACCAGCGTGCCGATGTCCTCTCCGTCCATAACCCTCTTCAGGTTACCAACGATATCCATGTTGAACACGTATATCGGCAGGTTGTTTTCCTTGCACATCGTCGTTGCGGTGAGGTCCATCACCTTCAGCCCGCGCGTGTAAATCTCATCGTAAGTTATCTCGCTGAACTTCACGGCATCGGGGTCTTTCTCCGGGTCGGCGGTGTATATGCCGTCCACGCGCGTGCCCTTCAGCATCACGTCAGCCTCTATCTCAATGCCTCTGAGCGAGCTTCCCGTGTCGGTGGTGAAATAGGGAGAGCCTGTTCCGGCGCTGAATATGCAGACATATCCCTCTTCCATAGCCTCGATGGCTTTCCATTTGCTGTAAAACTCGCCTATCGGTTCCATGCGTATTGCCGTGAGCACCTTTGTCCTGACGCCTATCGCGCCGAGCGCCGAGCTTAGTGCCAGCGAGTTGATGACGGTGGCGCACATGCCCATTTGGTCTCCCTTGACGCGGTCGAAGCCCTTGCCCGCGCCGCTCAGTCCGCGGAATATGTTGCCTCCGCCTATCACAATACCTATCTGAACGCCGCTTTCGTGCACCTCCTTTATCTGTCTTGCATATTCGTTGAGCCTTTCCGTGTCTATGCCGTAGCTCTGTTTGCCCATGAGGCTCTCGCCGCTGAGCTTCAGAAGTATTCTTTTATACTTTGCCATGATACGTTTTATTTATTGTTGATTATGAATTTCACTTCCTTGAAAAAATATTTCCTGAGCATTCCCTCCGTGTCGCGCAGGAGCAGCCTGCCGCTTTCCTCCACTCCCACGGTCTCTGCCTCGAACTCCCCGTTGGCGTCGCTGTAGGCGTGGAATCCCTCCCGGCGATATAGCGCGCTGTGGTACATGGCGGTCAGTGTATGTATGTCTCCGCGCTCTATCATGCCCATGTTGTGGCGGAAGCGGGCTATTATGCCGTCGAGCACGGGGCGCCGTTCCACCTCGTGCCCCATGATGTTGCGCAGCGACACGGGGTTAGGGGCATCGCTCAGGAATGTCCCCTGATTTACGTTGATGCCCGTGCCGATGATACATCTCCTTATGCCCTGCCGGCATACCGCCGTCTCTATCAGGGTTCCGCTTATCTTCTTGTCGTGCCAGTATATGTCGTTGGGCCACTTTATGCTTATCCCGCTGCCTATTATCTGCGTAAGACTGTCTTTCAGCGCAACTGCCATTGCCATGGAGATGACGAACTGGCGCGAGGGCGGAACCTCTGCAGGATGTGCCAGTATGCTGAAGAGCAGGTTCTGTCCCGGCTCGCTCTCCCACGAGTTGCACGCCTGTCCGCGTCCTGCCGTCTGATATTGTGCAACAGCCACGACGATGTCTTCGTCCGCCTCCGGCACATAGTCGTGCAGGAAGCGGTTGGTCGAGTCCGTCACGTCAAGTTCTATTATCTTTGTTTTCATGTACCGTCTGTTATGGCATTGGCATGAATGCGTCTTCGATGTGCACTGCCTCGCAATTGTCGTCGTCCGTACCTGTGATTGTCACGATGTCGAACCTCACGGGCAGGTCTATACATTTCAGTTTCACGTATTTGCCCGCTGCGGTGCAGATATTCCTTATCTTGTTTATGCCCACCGCCGTTTCCGGTTCAGCAAAGACCTTGTTCCGCCTTGTCTTCACCTCGACAATCACCAGCGTGTCGGCATCTACAGCCACTATGTCTATGTCCCGGCTTCCGTCGCGCCAGTTGCGTTCGACAATCCTCAGTCCCTTGCGTTCGAGATATTCGGCAGCCTTCCGTTCGCCCCAGTGTCCCAAATCGTTGTGCGTTGCCATTTATAAGTGTCCGTTTAAAATATTAGATCAGGCATCTGCAGTAAGCCTTCCGGCATCAGCAATATCAAATTCCAATGCTCCTGACATACAAAAATACAATATTTCCGTTATACATCAAAGGTCTTTAAGCCTAAAAATAGTACTTTTGCAGAAAAACAGGCATATTATGAAACAAGATAAAAACCGGTGTGCGGACAATGCTGCCGCAGGGCAGGCGGCAAAGGACGAGGAGTTCATGCGCAAGGCGCTTGCCGAGGCGGAGGCGGCGAGGGATGCCGGCGAGATACCCGTCGGTGCGGTGATAGTGTGCGGCGGACGCATCATATCGCGTGCGCACAACCTCACGGAGACGCTCACCGATGTCACGGCGCATGCCGAGATGCTCGCCATAACGTCTGCTGCCAACGCCATGGGCGGCAAGTATCTGCCCGACTGCACGCTCTATGTCACCGTCGAGCCGTGCCCCATGTGCGCCGGTGCTGCAGGGTGGGCGCAGATAGGGCGCGTGGTCTATGGTGCCGGCGACGACAAGCGCGGCTACAGGCTCCATGCTCCTGGCGTGCTTCACCCCCGGGCGGAGGTCGTGGGCGGAGTGCTCGAAGAAGAGTGCCGCAGGCTCATGCAGGAGTTTTTCAGGAGCCGCCGGCGGTAGCGGCATCACTGTCCGGACGGGCACGGTGCGCAAGAGGGATAAAAAGAAAGTGGCAGGAGCATTCAGGCTCCTGCCACTTTTCATATTATTCTCCGTAAAGACGGATTACTCCTGTGGGAGCATCACCACCTCAACGCTGTTGCCGCCGCCGATGATGACGTCTTTGACGAATGCCGCGAGGCTCTCGGGTGTCAGCGCGCTGATAATCTTCTTATAGTCGGTAACCATGTCGATACCGCTCTCGTCAAGATAGTTGATGGCGTTAATCCAGTATCCGTTCTTCTTTGCGTTGTCGTCAGCCTGCTTCAGCATAGTCTCCTTTACCTTTGTCAGCATGTCTGCGTCAACTGCCTTTGCCATGCCTTCAACCTCGTCTTTCATAATCTTGATGGCAAGGTCTGCCTTCTCCGGTTTCATCGGGCATACACCCATTAATGCCGTGAAAGGCACGTCACTGCCAATGCTCGAAAAGCCCACGGCACCTGCCGAGTATGCTGCGCTTGCGTCTTCGCGTATCTTCTTGAGATATATCATCGAAAGAACCTGTCCTGCAGCGTCAGCCTTGACGGCGTTTTCGAGTGTTGGCTGTGTGCTGTTGTTAAACCAGTAGATGTACGCATTAGCCTTCGGCGTGTCCATCTTGCGCTTAAACTTGTTCACAACCTTGCCCTGAGCGTATGTCGAAACCTTGTTCCAGTTCTCCTTCTTGCCGCTTGCAGGCAGCGAAGCGATGTACTGCTCGATAAGCGGGCGCAGTACAGTCTCGTCGAAGTTGCCCACAAACATGAATGTGAAGTCTGCCGCATTAGCCGTGCGCTCTTTGGCAATCTGCAGTATGCGGTCGTAGTTCACGTCCTTGATATCTTCGATGTCGAACGACTTGAAGCGTGGGTCGTGTGCGTAGAGTGTACTCTTTATAGAGTCAGAGAATGCCTTGTCGGGCGATATGCTCTGGTTCTTGAGCATTGTCTCGAGCATTGTCATCAGTGAAGTATACGACTTCTCGTCTTTCTTGATGTTGGTGAAGTACAAGTAGTTGAGCTGCAACAGAGTTTCGAGGTCCTTGGGAGTAGACTTGCCCGATATTACCTCGTGCAGTTTGTTCAGCCCCATAGAGATGCTTACCTGCTTGCCGGCGAGAGCCTTTTCAAGCTCGGTATGGCTGAACTCACCCAGTCCGCTTGCCTCTATCACGTCGTCGAATATCTTGATGTTGGCAAAGTCTTTCTCGCCAAGAAGCGATGCGCCACCCTTTGAAGTAGCCGTCATCATCACCTCGTCGTCCTTGAAGTCGGTCTTCTTCAAGAGCACCCTTGCACCGTTAGACAGTGTCAGTTCCTTGTATCCCAGCGTCTTGTTCTCCTTCTCGCCCTTTATCGTTCCCTTCTTGGGAAGTGCCTTTATCAGCGGCTCGTCCTTAACGTTGTCAACGTATGCCGTGAGCTTTTCGGCGCGCACGTCGGCAATAGCCTTCTTTATGCCGTCCACTGTCGGGTATACGGCACCTTCCTTTTCGTTGTTTATGCTGTATACAACGAGGTTGGAATCGTTCTTGTTTATAAGCTCTGCTATACCCTGATTGATAGCCTCAACAGGTATCATAGGCGTAACCTGCTGCATTATGGCATACTGGTCTTCGATGGAAGGTATAGGCTCGTTAGACAAGAAGTGGTCGCGGTAAGCATCGCCGTAGACGCTGTTCTCGCGCTTGTTGCGGTTAGTGTATACCTTCTCCAGTGAACTCATGTAGTTCGACTTTGCACGTGCAAATTCTGTTGCCGTGAAACCAAACTGCTGCGCACGCAAGGTCTCGCGCATTGCTGCGGATATCGCTTCGTATGTCTTGCCGTCTTTAGGGACAACAATCAGCGTGAAGGCATCCTTTGTCTTGGCAAAGATATAGTTGCCGTCGTAGCAGTAAGCCTGTACAAACGGGCAGTCGGCATTTTGTGCCAGCTCGCCCAGACGGTCGTTAAGCATGCTTGTGGTAACTGATTTCAGGTAGTCTGCCATCAGGTAGTCCATGTTGCCCTTCTCGCTGTCCGGTGTTGCATCGTGCTTGAAGAATATCTGCACCACGTTTACTGTCTGCTCCTTGTCTTTGTCTATCAGGATTATAGGCTCGGCGTTGTCGGGCACTTGCTCGTCAACTACGGGTGCTGCGTTGGGCGCAAGCTTAATGCCGCTGAACATCTCTTTAATCTTGTTCTCGGTGTAGTCCACGTCTATGTCGCCTACAACTATTATAGCCTGATTGTCCGGGCGGTACCACTTCTGGTAGTACTTGCGCAGCGCTTCGGGCTTGAAGTTGTCTATAATTTCCATCAGTCCGATGGGATAACGCTTTCCATACTTGCTTCCCGGATAAAGAGCCTCGAGGTTGCGCTCGAACATGCGTGACGACGCTGATGTGCGCAGGCGCCATTCCTCGTGTATCACGCCGCGCTCCTTGTCAATCTCCTTTGCGTCGAGCGTCAGCCCGTTAGACCAGTCTTTCAGGATGAGCAGGCATGAGTCGAGCGCAGCCTGGCGTGTCGACGGCACGTTGCAGATGCGGTAAACGGTCTGGTCTATGCCGGTATATGCGTTCAGGTCGCTGCCGAACTCCACGCCCAATGAACGTGTGTATTCGATAAGTCCGTTCTCCTTGAAGTTGTCAGAGCCGTTGAAAGCCATGTGCTCAAGGAAGTGGGCGAGTCCGCGCTGGTCGTCGTTCTCCTGTATGGAGCCAACGCGCTGTGCTATGTAGAAGTTTACCCGCTTCTCGGGATATCCGTTCTGACGCACGTAGTAGGTCAGTCCGTTTGGCAACTTGCCTATCCTCACTGCCTTGTCGACAGGTATTGGAGGCATTTGGAAGCCTTGTGCCAGCGACGGTGCTACAGCCGACAGGGCAAGTACCGCAATGGCAAAAAGATTTTTGATTTTCATAATTAATAATATTTTGTAAAAAAAGATATATCTTATGCAAAGGTAATAAAATAATTATTTAAACGACAAAATGCAACTGATAAAATACCGTTATCCGGAATTATGTAAGCCCAAATGGCATTTTTGCTGTATAAAACGGCTGTTGCGTGGCTGTGCGATGTCTTTTCCCTGATGCGGGTGAGGCACGTGACGCAGGAGTTCTGCCCCGCGGCGGGGAAGGAGAAGCGCATGTGCCGGAACCCCGTCTGTAACACCTTGCAAATCAGGATAATACCTCTTGCTTCCCAAAAGACGGTCTTTTAGACGCCAAGAGGTGCCCTTTCAGCCTGTGAAAGGGCACCTCTTGCAATGCAATATGCCGCCTTTTGGAAAACCAGGTGCCGCGGGTCGTGCTCACCGGTCTCTTCTCGGATGATACATGAGCACCTCCTCGCGCAGCGTGTGTATGTCGATGTGCGTATAAATCTCGGTCGTGCCGATGTGCTCGTGTCCGAGCATTATCTGTATGGCACGCAGGTCCGCACCGCCCTCGAGCAGTGCCGTGGCAAAGCTGTGGCGCAGCGTATGCGGGCTTATGGTCTTCTTTATGCCGGCTTCTGCGGCAAGCCGCTTAATCATAATCAAAATCATCGTGCGTGTGAGGTGTGCCCCGCGGCGGTTCAGGAACACGTAGTCGTCTTCCCCCTCCTTTATCTTCATCAGGTTGCGGTCCCTGAACCAGTATTCCAGCTCCTTTATTGCCGAGGGCGATATGGGCACAAGCCGTTCCTTGCGTCCCTTTCCCTCGACACGTATGAAACGCTCTCCGAGGAAAAGGTTCGACATCTTCAGGTTTACAAGCTCGCTCACGCGGAGACCGCAGCAGAACAGTGTCTCGATGATAGCCTTGTTGCGCTGCCCCTCCCATTTCGACAGGTCTATTGCCCGTTCGAGCATGTTGACCTCCTCCGTGCTCAGCACCTCGGGCAGATGCTCGCCTATACGGGGCGACTCGAGCAGTTCCGACGGGTCGGAGGAGATATATCCTTCGAGGTAGAGAAACTTGTAGAACGAGCGCACCCCACTGAGAATGCGGCATTGGGAGCGGGCGTTTATGCCGATGTCGTGCAACGAGGCGGCAAAGCTGCGCAGGTCCTCAATGCCCGCGTCGGCAGGCTCCAGTCCGCAGGAACGCAAAAAGCCGAGCAGCTTCTGCAGGTCGAGCATGTATGCCTCCTGCGTGTTCGGCGTGAGGTTGCGCTGCAGCTTGATATACCGCATGTAGCGCCTCACCATATCATGGTCGCTTTTGTTGTCGTTTTTCATTTATTTTTCGTATCTTTGCATTGAGGCAGCCCGTGTCAGAAAACTTCCAAAAAGGGTTGTTGGCATCGGCTTGCATTGTCGCAGCATACAAAATTACAAATTTTTTCCGATATGAAGATACTTATCCTAAACGGTCCCAATCTCAATCTCCTCGGCGTGCGCGAGCCGGGCATATACGGCAACAGTTCCTTCGACAGCTATCTGCCGCAACTCCGCGGACGCTATCCCGCCGTGGACATAGAGTACCGCCAGAGCAACATCGAGGGCGAACTGATAGACATCATGCAGGAAGCAGGCTTCTCATACGACGGCATCATTCTCAACGCCGGCGCATATACGCACACGAGCATAGCCCTGCACGACTGCATACGCTCGCTGAAGTGCCCCGTCATAGAGGTGCATATCTCCAACGTGCACAGTCGTGAGGAGTTCCGCCGCCACTCGTATATATCGCCCGTATGCAAAGGCGTGATATGCGGCTTCGGGCTCGACTCGTACCGCCTTGCGCTGGAGGCGCTTATGGGATGAGCCGGATGAATGTCTGCGCGGATGCCGGGAATATGCGATAAGGCGCATCTGTATCATATCTTCACCTTATATATAATAATGTCACAAATAGACGACTACATACTTGCCCATACCGATCCGGAGGGCGAATACCTGTACAGGCTCTACCGTGCCACGAACATCCACCTGCTGCGTGGACGCATGGCGAGCGGTCATCTGCAGGGCAGGCTGTTGCGCATGCTTGTGCGTATGATAAGACCAAAGAACATTCTTGAAGTGGGAACGTTCAGCGGTTACAGCGCGATATGTCTTGCCGAGGGGCTTGACGACGGAGGCAAGGTTTATACATACGAGATAAACGACGAGCAGGAGGACTTTACACGTCCCTGGATAGAAGGCTCTGCCGTGGCGGATAGGATAGAGTTTATAATAGGCGATGCCATTGCCGAGGCTCCCTCTCTGGGCATAACGTTCGACCTTGTCTTCATTGACGGCGACAAGCGGACCTACATGGACGCATACGAGATGGCTCTTTCGGTATTGCGCCCGGGCGGCTTCATCTTTGCCGACAACACGCTTTGGGACGGGCATGTGGTGGACCATGCCTACGACAACGACCGCCAGACAGCCGGCATTGAGCATTTCAATGATTTTGTAGCCTGTGATGAAAGGGTGGAGCGCGTAATGCTCCCGCTGCGCGACGGGCTGACTTTGATAAGGAAGAAATGAGGAAATGAAGAATGATGAATGAAGAATGAAGAATTTGCTGCCGCCGGTTATTATTAGGCTAATTGGACCAATAAGACTAATTAGTCTAATAAAACCAATAGGACAACGGCGGCAGCAAATTCTTCATTCTTCATTCATCATTCTTCATTTTCTTACTTAACCTGCACCACCAGATACTTGCTTGTGCTCCAGAACAGCTGCGGATTGTTTATCCTGAGCACATATTGGTCTTTGGCATCGCGCTGCAGTGTGTAGCTGCTTGACGGGTGCATGGTCAGTATGTTGGCGGACTTTGAATAGAGCTTTATCTCCTTGTCCACGCGTATGTCTATCTTTGTAAAGTAGTTCTTGTTGAAGTTGCCCTGCAACACCTTGCCCTTTAAGAGGATGTTCTGCTCCTTCAGCTCCTTCTTCGTGCCGAACGCGAACCATGCAGTGTTTATCTGCTTGTCCTGGTCGTTTATCGTCTTGGTCTTGTTCTCGTTCTCCCCTTTCAGGTCGTTGACGTTTGTGTTGAGGTCGGAGATAGCTGCATCAAGCTCGGCAATGTGTATGTCCTTTGCGTCAAGCTCTGCACGCAGCTGTCTCAACTGTATGTCCTTGTTGTCCAGTTGCTTTACAAGGTTCTCTATGGTGCGCTTCAGCTGCTCGCCCTTAAACGAGCTTTCGCGCATCTGCTGGCGCAGCTTCTCTATCAGTTCGCGGTTCTGTACAAGGCGCTGCTGTATGAACCTGATGTTCTCGCGTATCTCGCTCTCTTTGTTGGAACCCTCTCCGTCCTTTGCAATGAGCACACGGTTCTCGGCTGCGTTGATGTCGCGGAACCCCTCTTCGACATCGTTCAGCAATCCCATCATATCGTTTATCTCATTGTCTTTCTGCTCGATGATGCGCTGCAAGGAGTCTGTGGCGCTTACCGTTGTCTGTTCGGGAGCAGCCTTCTCGTTCTTGCATGCAGTCAGTGCAATGGCACATGCTGCAAATAATAATACCTTTTTCATAATTATAATAGTTTTGGTTTCATTCCTTTTTTGTATTCTTTCCGGCAACGACAATCACAAATTCGCCACGCGGCTCTGTTGTCTCGAAGTGGGCTATGACCTCAGCCAGTGTGCCCCGTACGCTCTCCTCGTGTATCTTTGATATCTCGCGGCATGCACTTGCCTGACGGTCCCCGCCGAAATATTCGGCAAACTGCCGCAGCGTTTTCAGCACCCTGTAGGGCGACTCGTAAAAGACCATGGTGCGTGTCTCGTCCTTGAGGCTTTCAAGACGTGTGGCACGCCCTTTCTTCTGAGGCAGGAAACCTTCGAAACAGAAACGGTCGCAGGGCAGTCCGGAAGACACTATAGCCGGCACGAATGCCGTGGCGCCGGGCAGACACTGTACCGTAATGCCTGCCGCCGCCGCCTCGCGGACAAGATAAAAGCCGGGGTCGCTGATGCCTGGAGTGCCGGCATCGCTGATAAGTGCGATGTCTGCACCGCCTTTAAGACGCTCCACAATCCCGGCGGAGGTGCCGTGCTCGTTGAACTTATGATGCGATATAAGATGATTTTTTATGTCGAAGTGCTTCAGAAGAATGCCCGAAGTACGCGTGTCTTCCGCCAGAACCATGTCTGCCTCTTTAAGTATCCGTATGGCGCGGAAGGTGATGTCTTCCAGGTTTCCTACCGGAGTAGGCACTATATATAATGTACCCATGGTGCTTGTTGCTATGTATTGATATGTAACCTGACTGTCTCCACGGGACCGTGAGACCTTGTTATGGCACCCGATCCCTTTTCTCTGACAAATATACTTAATTAATCTACCATGGCAAAAAAACACTTTAAATCTTTGCAATTTTTAAAACGTCTTTGTATATTTGACTTCGTATTCTACTTCGTCTTATATACTTTCGCTCGGCAAAAAAATAAATAAATTTGTTGTTTTGTTCTCGACTTATTCGTATATTTGCGGCATAATGGAAAGAAATTCGGAAGGTTGGGAGATGCACCGCCCGGGTAGGATAGAAGTGGTGTGCGGTTCGATGTTTTCAGGAAAGACGGAGGAACTGATACGAAGAATGAAAAGGGCAAAGTTTGCCAAACAGCGTGTGGAGATTTTCAAGCCGTCGCTTGATACGAGATATTCGGAGGTTGACGTCGTGAGCCACGACAGGACAACCATACCGAGCACGCCGGTAGACTCGTCGTCGAGCATATTGCTGCTGGCATCGGACATAGATGTTGTGGGCATAGATGAGGCTCAGTTTCTTGACGAAGGTCTTGTGGACGTATGCAACCAGCTCGCAAACAGGGGCGTAAGGGTTATCGTTGCTGGTCTGGACATGGATTTCAAGGGTGTTCCCTTCGGTCCTATTCCCGCGCTTTGTGCCGTTGCCGACGAAGTTACGAAGGTTCATGCCATCTGTGTGAAGTGCGGTGCGCTGGCATACGTGAGCCACCGCCTTGTCGAGAACGACAAGCGGGTGCTGCTCGGAGAGGTCAATGAGTATGAGCCGCTGTGCCGCGACTGTTACCGCAAGGCGTTGGAAGAGGAGCAGAAAATGAAGTGACCGCGGGTGTGTCCCGCCACAATGTGATATTCCGGTCTTCGGGTGTTTTTCACCATATTATCTTGTTATGGTGTCAATGCGGGACAAGTCTTGCATGTTGCATGCCTGTTTGTCATGACTTAAAATATAAATTATGTTTGAGCAAAAGATAACATTCGACAAGTTTATACGCTGGGCACTGGTTGCCATGCTGGTATTTGCCGTGCTGTTTGTGATGAACTGGCTGAGCGGTGTATTGCTGCCGTTTTTCATAGCGTGGCTGTTGGCATATCTGCTGTATCCGGTAGTTAAGTTCATGCAATACAGGATGAGGGTCCCCACGAGGGCACTCTCGATAATCGTGACGCTGATACTTGTCATTGCCGTCTTGGGCGGGATATTCTACCTGATAATACCTCCCATGATAGAGCAGTTTGAGAAACTGGGCGGATACATCACCAGATACATACAGCATGAGGCGAATGTCAGCAATACCCCGGACGCAATACGGACATGGCTGAACGACAACCAGCACGAGATACGCCGCTTCTTTAACAGCAAAGATGTGGCGGAAGCCGTGAAGTCTGCCATGCCGAAGGTGTTCTCCGTGCTCGGGCAGACGGCGAATGTGATAATAAGCATAGTGGCATCGTTCATCACGCTGATGTACATGTTCTTCATCCTGCTCGACTATGAATATCTTTCAAACAACTGGATAAAGATTTTTCCAAAGTCGGTGCGCCCTTTCTGGCAGTCGCTGATGAAAGACGTTGAAAGGGAGCTTAACAACTATGTGCGCGGACAGTCGCTTGTTGCGCTAAGCATGGGGATACTGTTCTGTATCGGATTTACGCTCATCGACTTTCCAATGGCTATCGGACTGGGAATACTTATCGGCATAATGGACCTCGTGCCTTACCTGCATACGTTCGCACTGATACCGACAGCCTTCCTCGCCCTTATGAAAGCGGCAGACACGGGGCAGAACTTCTGGATAATACTTGCCTCGGCTGTGGCGATATTTGCAATCGTGCAGGTGATAATAGACATGGTAATCACTCCAAAGATAATGGGCAAGGCAATGGGACTTAACCCTGCTATACTGCTGCTTTCGCTGTCGGTGTGGGGTTCGCTGCTCGGGTTTATCGGTCTTATCGTGGCACTTCCGCTTACCACTTTGCTCATTGCATATTATCAGCGGTATGTTACGAAAGAGACGGACACGCCGGAACAGGAAGGCGAGTGACATTTTTCATTGGGATATCGGCAAGACTGTGAGAGCGGTATCCGGAGACTTCACGTCATCGTGCCATGTCGGGATTTATGCGGTTTATGGCTTGTCTGTCGGAAAAAAGTGTTATTTTTGCAGTTGAGTTCAGTCTTATTAAATAATAATATAAGGTTATGGCGCTTAATACGGATAAAAATCTGAAGCTTTATTATTCAATAAAGGAAGTGGCGGCAATGGTGGATGTCGCCGAAAGCACTCTCCGTTTTTGGGAGAAAGAGATACCTGCAATAAGGCCGAAGACCACCAGCAACAATATCCGGCAGTATACACAGGCGGACATCGACAATATTAAGATAATCTATAACCTTGTCAAGGTCAGGGGCTTCAAGCTTTCTGCAGCACGCAAGATGTTGCGTGAGAACCGTCAGCAGGTGGACGGCAACGCCCGTGTTATGGAGATGTTGATAAACATACGGGAAGAACTGAAAGCATTGAAGAAGAGTCTTGACTACCTTTCATGACGTGTTTCATGTTTTCAATATTATATTGGTAATATAAAACAAAAGCTGCACCAACGTTGGCGCAGCTTTTGTTTTAGTGTGTCATTACGGTTGTGTTATTTCACCATAATTTTGATTGTTGTCGTTCCGTCTTTGACTATATATACGCCAGGAATAACATCAACGCTTACCACATGACCTCTGTTTCCGTTTACGATATTGCGTCCGGCTGTGTCACATATTGTTATTGCCTCAGCCGCAGGATTTTCCACGATGATCTTTCTGCCTGATACGCTTATCTGCATGCTGTCGGAAGAAACTCCGTTTACAGACGTAGTGATAGCCTTAGCCTGTACCGGCTCCGATTCGCCTTCGGCATATACTGCCGTTAGAGAATATGTGGTGTTTTCCGGATTGTCATTCTCCATGTCGGTATAGGAGAGCTTCGCATCTTTCTCTATGCTGCTTATAAGGTCGTTCTGACGATAAACGTTATAGCCGTCAAGGGTTATTTTCTCATCACGGGCAGCCTTTTCGAACGTAAAGTCATCAACCATGAACATGTAGCGGTCGTTCGCCATATAGTGTATTGCGAAGTGTCTTGCACCTTCAGGAAGTCTGTATTTGTATTCGGTCCACTTAGCCGGAATGTTGCTCTCGCTGCCTGCCTTTACGAAATCCTTCACTTCCGTACCTCCGTTAGAATAGTATACTTCAAACGATTCGGGATATTGATCTACACAGCTCTTTGCAAAGAATGATATCTCCTGTGCATTTCCTGACAGCATCGGCGATATAAGCCAGTCGTCGTTTGGCAGAACCGAAGACGTGATTGCTGCGAAGTAGTTAGTATCGGGATTACGCGGTTCGAACTTATAGAAATACTGGTCGGGTATTCCTGCTTCAGACGGATTGAACACGATAAATCCTAACGGTGTGTTTGCATTTGGATACATAAGATAAGTGTCTCCCTGCTGTATGACAATTGTTTTCAGTCCGTCGCCGTCTATCGTCTTCCATTCTCCGATGTTGTCGTATGAAGACAGTTGCGATGTAGGCAGCCCGGTTGAGAACGGGCGGTAGTCTTCGGCACCATCAACAGTTGTGACTGGTGTAAAGTCGAATTGCGGAGCTTCCCATGCTATTTCAACCTTCTTGCTGTCAGTGTCCACCATGGCGGTAGCCTTTGTCGGTACCGGCAGGGTTGTGGCTTCGCGTTCTATGGATATTTCAGACGTTTCGTTGTTAGACTTGTTCTGGTCGTATTCGCTTACGACTTTCGCCTTGTATGAATACGAGTTGACAAGCGAACTGACTGATTGTTCAAATTCAAATATCTTTGACGATACGCCGTCAAGATTGTCGGCAGACATTGTCTCGATAAGTTTGTTGTCGCGGTAAAGCTCTACATCGAACGCTCCGGATGGCATTGCGCCAAGGTTGGCAACTTCGACACGGACATTGAACTTGACGCCTGCCTTTACCGAAACAGGCACGCCAATGCCAACAGGTGAGAGGTCCAGACTTGAAGCTTCCGTAAGAGTGAAGTCGTCGAGGGCGAGACGGTAGCCTTGCGATACATAGCTGATACGTATTTGGACGTTCTTGCCCTTGTAGCCGGATAACGAAACACTGTGCTTGCTCCATTGCATGTCTTTGCCCTCGTTGATGTTTGCGGTGCTTAAAGGCTTGAAGCCAGTGCCGTCGTTTACTTCAATATTTATAGCTTCCTTGCCGTCTGCCATGCACATGTACCAGAACGTGAACACCGGATTATCTTTTGAAACGTTTATCTTGCCTGTATATACGGCACCGCCGATGCCGTCGTATGTCTCATTGAACAGATATACGCCATCGCCGTCGTGGTCTTCCACGTCTGAGCTTTCAGTCCATTTTGCAGTTGTACGCTCGCTTGTTGTGTTGTATATCGGGTCGTCTGTGCCGCCAAATCCAAGGTGATATGGCATTTCGTCAGGCTTGCCCACCGGTATTGCATCAGTAGCAACGTTTCCCAGGTCGTTTACACCAGCCTGTGTTTCGGTGAACACAAGGAATGTGACGAAGTCCTGTTTGTCACTTTCTTCCTTGATGCGGAATGTGTGTGAAGTTCCCTTTATGTTTCTTCCTGCGACCTTCTGACCCTGTCCGGAAATCTTATACATTATCATGTATGATATTAACTCGGGATTTATCGGATTGCCGTCAATATCTGTATTTGGAGCCTCCCACGATACGGTAACTTCACCGATGTTTTCTGTTTCAACAGCTGATGCCGACTGTACAGGTCCTGCCTTGTTTATGCCTACGTATAGCTTGGTATTGCTTATGGCACCTTCGCCATCTGCGTTTTCGGCAATTACGCTGTATGTATATAATCCGTTCTCTTCAACGTTGTCTGTGAATGACAGCTCGCTTGTGAGTCCTTCGGTGAAGACTTTCACCTCCTTGTCGTTGCGGAAGATTTTTATTTTGGTCAGTTCGGTGCTGTTTCCGTCAATGCTCTTTGCGTTAGGCGTAATTGTTATGGTTGCACTGAGTGCGCCCTTTGCGTCGGCTGTAGCTGTGAAGGGCTGTTCGGCAGGTGCCGTCAGCAAGGCTCCTTTTCCAACTTTAAGGTTATCCATGTAAATGCCATACATGTTCTTAGCACTGACAAGGTGCAGACCGATATAGTGCAATCCGGTCCTCTCTGCTGTATAAGAAAACTCCAGGTCGTGCGGCTTGCCGTCTGTAAACTCATAGCTGCCTATTGCCTGCAATGAACCTGCTTCCGGCTTGTCGCCCACAACAACCTCAAGATTTTCCACATAAGCAATGTCACGTTGCCATGCCGTGAATGATACAGGATACCTCTTGCCTGCTTCAAGCCATAGTGCAGGCGTTATGAGATAGTCGTCAGACGAGTTTGTGAAACATGGCTGGCAGTAAGCTTTCTCCTGCCACCACATCCACCCCCATTTGTCTTTGTTACCGTCTATGGTTGTCAGGGTGTTGAAGTCGTCCTGAGTGTTGAACGGCTGGAAGTAAGGAGGTATTATGCCTTCAGGCTTCTCGGCAATTTCTATACCTATTGTGGTTTCTTCGCTTTGTGCCTCTCCGCTTGTTACAACCACGCTGATGTTGTGCTTGCCGATATTGTCGAATGTGATATTGACGCTTACTTCTTCTTTCGGGGCTGCCGAACCGGTTGCAAGCACATTTGTACCTTCAGAAATTTTATAACCGAGAGTTCCTTCCAGCGCATTGCCTGTAGTGCTTGTCTCAGGCATGGTGAAGCGTACTTTTCCTGTGAGTGAGTATTCTTCAAACTCAGCAATGAGGTCTGTAACCTTATCGGGCTTGTCTGTCTCGGTTACTGTTCCGTTCTTTTGTACGAACATTCCCACAAGTTGTTCGTTGCCTTCGAGTGCGTATAGTTCTTTGACATTGCCTGTAGGCAGCTGTATCGAGTAAAGTTTCTTGCCGTTGGCAACGTAGAATATGGATGTAACTTTGTCTATCGTACCAGATCCGAGCTCAGTTGCCGTAATTCCGGTTTCGGCAATTTGGGTCATCTCTCCTGTCTGTATGTTCACAGACGACAATTTACCGTTGCGGTCTATGGCATATAGTGTTCCGTCTGCAGTGAAGTCGCATGCAAGCCACGGTGTGCTAAGTGTTGCTATTGTTGAACGTACGAGGTTGTCGGAGTCGAAGAGTCCGAACTCATAACCGCCATTTGTATCCTCAAAACAACCATAAGCCCCTTTCCCTGTCGGGCTTAGTGCGAGGGTTGTACTGATGGCGTTTTCTCCTACATCCATACCTGCAGAGAGGATTTTCTCGAATGAACTTGTGTTGAAGATGTACGCCGTACACATCTTTCCCATTCCCCAATCGGACCAGTCGTCTACGGCTACTGCCATGAAAGCTCCATTTTCAATGACTCCGGCACCTCCGGCTGAGTTGAGCTCTCCGTTTTGTTTAATAAGAGTAAAGCCGTATGAGTCTGCCGAGAACTCATACGCACCGACCTTTTGTGTCGTGACTGTGCTGCTTTGAATTACGGCTCTTAACACCGGACCGGTGTCTGCCGCATGCGCAAGCAACGCAAAGGTGCATGCCAGCCACAACATCATGTTTCGTAAGTGATATTGCATAATTTAAGAATTTAAAAGGAAATCCGGAGAATAATATTGTTTTTTATGATAGACCTTAATTCCGCAACACTTTGATTTAACTTTATTTATAAGTTCCTGAGCAACAA
>ERZ778503.92-NODE-92-length-74005-cov-8.167830_pt1 | contig 74005 bp, 57 predicted proteins | sample MGYA00510047_ERZ778503 | MGnify/ENA primary metagenome ERZ778503 (study PRJEB29527, sample SAMN07138965) | mouse gut metagenome | material: feces | host: mouse | place: China:Nanjing | collected 2016-01-25 ... | reverse complement strand
CGGAGCAATCCGTGGTATCATAGGGGGCAAAATACCTTTTGACCCCAACATCTTATAATAGACTTAAGAAAATCTATTACAATATCAATTCTCAAAAAACTATTTTTATTATTATATCGTTAAATTTATCAAATTGCAAACGGTAATTCTTTTGGAGGTTTATGTAGATAATTACAAGGTTACTTTTCACACCCGCGCCAAAGTAGTGGGAATCATGCGCCAAAATGCTTGCCTTTTAGCATTTTGTGTGCAAAATCTGTTATAATTCACACCTCAATAACTTATAACATGATAAAAACTGGCGTGGGTGTGAATTGTAACATTACAAGATAAAAAACGCCTGTCTTTGGCGTTTTTTATCTTGTAATTATCATTTATTATTTTTTTCTTCTTGCTTCTGTCTTTTCTTCTTTTTGTGTGCTTTTATATTTTTAATAAGAATCAATATAAGAACTACACCTGCTGTCACTCCTGCAACATAGCAAACAATCAGTATCCTATTTGCTTTCTGTTCCACAATGCAGAAATATTCTTGCGTGCTTGTCATGTCAACTTGCAAATATTGTCCTCTACTCTTGCTCTCAACCATTGTCCAAACCCCGTCCAAATCTTTATAGACAACTGCGTCTTTATAGGGATTTAAAATGCGCAGTGCAAAGAACTCTTTCTCCTGAATACCACCATTTTCCAATATCACTTCATACACAATACTCTGTTTTCCAGCCGCTTCTTCTGGTGGTGCTATATCGCTTACTTTTACATTTAGTATGGTATCTTCTGTAAAAATATCTTCCACTAGCGCATAGGGCTTTTTTCGTGTTCCTTTCTGAACATCAGTATCATCATTGCTGCTCTGTACAACAGTCACATTGTCCTTATACTCTGCTTCTACCACAAATGTACCGCGCATTCTCTGGTTGGAAACATCTGGCCACGCCCCATAAAAGCCTTCCTTTGTGGGAATCTGCGGAAAATTCAATCGGTCAAGCTTTTCACCATACCGCACTTCCTCCGAACCAAGATAAGTATCTTCAATCTTATAAATCACTTTAAGATGCCAAAACTGTGTTGGAAGTTGTTCCACCGTCAACAAGTCCTCATAGCAAATTGGCTCTGCTACACCAAGATAGCTAATGTCATCAATTCCATGCATATCGTCGCCCACATAATAATTTCCAACAATTTTGGGTTCCTGCTCCTGTGCGTCGATATCCATTTCTTCATAAGCAGCGGCTTGGCCTGCAATAGCACCTGCCCTGCCATTTACCGCTTGTACCTGCGCCATCGCATAGCAATTTTTTAGTGTTTCTGCATATCCTGCAATCCCACCCACATTTTTATTGCCATTGACAGAACACAACGCATAACAATTTTTTATAATGGTAAAGGATTCGCCACAGATACCTCCTACATAGTCGCCTTCTGTACTTTCCACACTTCCATAGCACTCAGAATTTACAATAATCCCATGATTCATATAACCACAGATGCCTCCGGCACCATTCTTTTTGGCTGTGACATATCCCTCATTCACACTGTCTGTCACAAGACATTTCATAATAAATCGTCTACCAATCTTATAGTCTACTGTGCCCGCCGCACTATCCTCAGGGTCCTCCTCATCAATGGACATAGCACCCGCAATCCCACCTACATTAATGTCTCCTTTTACAATACCTTTATTGGTACATGCATCCGTCCGTCCAGTCGTGATGGTATCAATCTCATTATCATCCACATCTTCATACAATTCCTCAATACTTAAATTTTCCATATCAACCATTCGGTCTGCCAACAAGTTAAAAACAACATTAAGTTGGTCATTAACTGCTCTAAGGTCCTCATTAATCTTGTCGGAATATCCTGCTGCATTGTCGCTTAGTGTCTTGATACTATTGGACAATCCTTTTAATTGATTATGAAAATTCTCTTTTGTTCCATCAAACGTATCGCCCAGTTGAGAAAACTGAATATCCGGTTGCGCATTCATATAATTCACAATTCCCTTGACTCCATTGTTTGCCGACCGAAGTGCATTTAGCATATCCTGAATCTGATTCGTCGCCTTCTCTAAATCGCCTTTTGCCGCCTTCGCCGCATCCGATGTGTACGGAGAAATAATATTATAAATAGTAGTTAGACTGCTTAGAATCGCAGATGCCGACGTTGACATTGTTCCTAGTGATTCCACTAGATTTAATATCTCTGTTACAATGGCTTCCTGTTCTGCGTTAGAAAGCGTCTCCCAGCTTTTGTAAGAACCATCTGGCTTTTGTACGATGCTTTTAATATGATTGATAGACTTTTGTACTTGGTTTGAAGCCTGTGTCAGCTCGTCAAGCGCACCGCTAATATCCGTCTTGGAAGTATTGACAGCTTGCTCCTTATTCTGTTTTTGGAGGGAAATATTAACTGTGCAAGGTGCCTTTATCTTAGTAATATCAAACTCATAAAGATAAGAACCACTCTGTTTTTTGGAGACAGATAATTTTTTGTTGTCTGCATCCGTAACTTTTATACTTCCAACGGTATAGGAAACACTTGGTTTTACTGTGAGTGTCACTTTTCCCTGTGCATTGCCCGAATACGTAGCATCACCACTAACATTGGACTTTAATACAATGTCAATTGGCTCAAACAATGCGATAACTTCAGCTTCCTTGTCCGGCATTATAAAAGAATATCGTTTTCCATCACTTTCAAGATTAGGTATCTCACCATTTACTGTTATTTGATTCAAAACATATCCATTGTTTGATACAGGTGTCACATAAACTTTATCTCCTACCTTAGCGCTTGAGGTATCAGTCGCTATCGTTCCACCAGTGCTAGATGCTGTTATAATGTTATATGTAGTGGCACTATCTGTTGCAGAATCGTTCTTTTTTACAAAAGTAACAAAAGCAACATACTTATTAGGATCTGTATCCTCGATTTTAACAACATACTTATAAGTATGGTCATTCTCTTTCTTTTGCAACGCACTTTTAGGAATTGGATTGGATGGTATTGTATTTGCACGAGTGCTATCTTCTGTCTCAAACATGGATTCTTGCGTCTCAAGTTCCTCTACTAAAATACCCTCTGTTTCAAAAGGTTCTATTTCACTTTCATTGCTGTCCGCATTTCCTGTCTCTAAAGTATCTGCACTGCTTTCTTCAACAGATTCGTTCTCATTTTGATTCGCACTCTCTGTTTCTATTGTATCGCCGTCATACACTCCGTTGGATTCTTGCTCACTGTGAGCTGTATTTTCTATTTCTGTACTTTCTATTTTTGTACTTTCTATTTCTGTACTTTCTATTTCTGTATTATTTTCTTCTGTGATTTCTGGCTCCTTACTGTCTATCCTTTCTGTTTCTATGGGGTTTCTAATCGATTCGTTTTCATTGTAGTCTGTACCACTTTCATTATTTTCTTTGTCTGTGGATATTGCTTCTTGCTGATTTTTGTCTGCATTCTTATTATTTTCTACAATTTGCACCTCTGATATTGTTCCACCCGGAAGCTTCTGAAATGCCAATGCAGCCTGCTCTGAAACATCATACCCTTGCTCTGGAACAATTGTAATTGTATAGCTAACTCCATCAGATGCCTTTGTGACAGTTACTGTTCCACCAACATTAGACTCCGCAAAAATACGTCTGTCCAAATCATTATCATACTGATATTGAAACAACACTTCTACCTCTGCATCGCAATCTGGCATTGTAAAACTCCATTCGTTTGCATCAGAACTGCTCTGTATTGGTGTGACCTTATTCCCATTGACTCGCATTTCCTTATATTGATAATTGGGTCTTGCCGCAATGTGGACTGTAACGTTCTCTCCAGCCACACCAGTATTCCCTTCTGTTACATACGCTGTTCCGCCGGTTCCCGAGCGAACTGTAATCTGATGTATTGACGCAGCAGTTTTAACAAATATTGCTTCCACCACTGTCGATACATTGTCTTTAATATCTGTCTGCCTGTCAAGTGTTATCTCATGGTCAACTGTCACGGCTCCTGAATAAGGATTCCCATTTACTTGAAAAGAATGGAACTGGTATCCCCCAGATGGAGACGCCTTAAAAGTTACTTGACTGCCGTTCTGTGTTGTTGTAACACGTCCGCCTGCTGTTGATTTTACCAAAAACGCTCCTTTGTATACAAACTCAGCTTTTATCTTAATATTCGCTTTTGGCATCACAAAAGTAAACTGATTTTCCTTGTCACTCACAGTAGAAATACCAATCTTTTTGCCCTTTTTATCTGTCACTATCAAAGAGTTTTCTTTCAACGCATACCCCTCATCTGGTTTTACAGTAATTGTCACAGTCTCATTTGCTGCTGGGTTGGCACTGTCTGTTGTGATTGTTCCGCCGACTGTTGAAAGCAAGGAGATTCGACTGTAATCCATCTCATTATATGAGGAATCATCCAGTTTTCCAAGAATATCTAAATCTTTGGACAACTGTTTTGTCGTATCATTTAGACTATTCATTGCATCTCCAGCCGCCGATACATTGTTCAAAATATCTGGGAGCAGCGCAATAATATGTTCCATACGTCCTGCTACAGAATTTATTTCCGCTACGTTGTTATCTGTAAAATCCATAATTTGCGTGACAAGTGCATCCCCTGAGTCAATGGCGTTATCCGCATAGGATTGCATCACATCTACATCGCTTTTAATTCCGTCCCCTGCTGCATCCATATCGTCAATTGTCTTGTCAATTAAATCATGCAGCTTATTAATCGCATTTCGCAGAGATTCTGCCTCATTAATCTCAATATATGGCTCCATCTGTCCTACAATACCGCCAATATCCTTTCGTCCATAAACAGTCCCTTGATTTGTACTCAACGATACAATTCCTGACTGTCGTCCTGCAATACCGCCAATATTATATCCTGTATGTTCATATCCAACGGTTCCATAGTTGGTACAACGCGATATCACACCGTCGGAAAACCCTGTAATACCTCCTGTATCAACACCACTGTACAGTTCACTCTCCTCGTTTGTCGCAAAACTCTCAATAATGCCCATTCCAGTGCCCATCTCATCATCCTGCGCAACCCATGCACTATTATCATTGATGCCAGCTCTGTTTGTACAATAATTTAATACCCCATGATTGATACCTACAATTCCGCCTGTGGAGTAATAGCCGGTAATTCTACCTTTTGCAGAACACCCTGCAATAGTTCCAGTACGCTCATTAACACCGGCAATTCCACCTACAGTATCTCGTCCGCTAACCGTTCCTTGAAAAGTACAATTTTTAATTGTACCGTGGTTCACTCCCACAATACTGCCAATACATTCCTGTTCATTCTCTGATGTAATATCGCCTTTTAACGTTAGATTCTGAATGACACCATCTTTTTGTACATAACGGAACAATCCTACAACATATCCATCTCCTTGACAGTGAAACCCAGAAATTGTGTGTCCCACACCATCAAAGATGCCGTTAAATACTGGAATGCAATTTATTTCTATTCCTGTAAGGTCAATATCCGCCCTTAGACTAACATACTTATCTTTTGACCAAGAATCAATAAAACATTTTGATGCGAACTCTGCAAACTGCTCTGGTGAAGTAATATCAATCTGTTCATATTGAATTGCGTCAGAAGCATTTGCCCCCTCCTCTGTTGACTCCATAGCTTTGACATTATGTATTGGAATCATACTGATTGTCACCACTACCGCCAAAGTCAACGCTAGGATTCGCTCATACATTTTATGCATCCTTTTCACCTTCTTCCTTCTCCATCAATTCTTTCAGACTTTTCTCATTATCTTCACGCATCTCAAGTTTTCCCATATTTACAAACAGACTTGCATCTCCGCGCACAAATCCATGCACTTCACCGATAATTGTACCATTGATTTGTCCCTGCACTCTGCCATCAACGCGCATCAAACCGCTGGCACGTTCCATTTTTAACGGAATGGACACTGCAAAAGAAGTTCTGTCTATAATCTTCTCGCCAAGTAGCAAAATCTGTGGCAACACAAACATTACTGTAAAAATCGAAAGAATGGTTCCTCTGCCTAGACATTGACCAATCCCACAGACTGCACCATCAGAAGACATCTGTCCAATAAAAATTCCTGCCAGCGCAAGCATTGTACCTGAAGTGACAATTGTTGGAAATGCAAAGTTCATTGTCTCAATAATCGCGTCCTTTTTTGGCATCTTATCTTTAATTTCCAAAAATCTGCCTGAAATAACAATTGCATAGTCAATATTGGCACCCATCTGAATGGAAGAAACAATCATAGCACTTAAGAAAAACACATTTTTTTGTTCTATTGAAGGGAAAGAAAAATTTACCCAAATCACGCCCTGAATAACTGCAATCAAGAGAACTGGCATACCTGCTGACATAAATGTAAACAACAATACGATTAAAACAGCCAGAATCGAGACTACATTGACCACTGTATTGTCACGCTGGAATGTCTTATACAAATCATACTGGCTAGTTGATTCTCCCGGAACCAACACTTCTGTCTTGTCATAATATTGTCCTGCAATCTCATGCATCTCATCCAAAAAAGCAAATGTTTCATCCCCTTCTTCGGGCAGTGTCAGATAAATCAGCATACGACTATATTGTTGTCCTTGCAACTGGTCCAGTGCAATCTGCATCTTTGTGTGTGCGTCTTCCAATGTCTCCATCAAATCATCATCCAAGGTGACATAGCCCTCATCAACCTCGTCATATAAAAACATAAAAATATCAATTAGCGGAACACTATAGTTTGAAAAACCATTGACAATTTTGGCATAGTTCTCATCATTCACAGCATAAGCCATATACAATAGTTCTGCTACCTCATAGTCAAGCTCTAACAATTCCGAGAAATCCCTCGCAGTCAACTTATCAGTCAACATATAGCCATCCATCGCCTCTGTATTGGCAAGCCCCTGCGAATGGTCCACTTCTGGCCTAGCATCTAATTCCTTTAGCAACTTTTTCTCTTTCTCATAATTTCCTGCCGGAACGACAAGCGCCACAAAATTTTCCGGGCCAAAACTCTCCTCAATCATTTCATCTACTAACATGGCGTCACTTTGAACTGGTGTTTCCAACTGCGTATAACCATATACATAAGGGCAATGCGACTGAATAATATATGCGCCTACCAACACAACAACAAACAATGGTGGAATAATATATCGTGTCTTATAAGCAAACTTACCGACAAAAGGTATCTCTGGAATAAAGCTTTTGTGTTTTGTCTTATCCATCGCCTTCCCAAAAAGCATAATCAATCCTGGCATCAGCAAAAACACTGCGAGTAAACTCAATAAAATTGCGCGAATCAAACAAAGTGCCATATCGCTTCCAATACCAAACTGCATAAACATCATGGCAATTAGTCCACCCATTGTAGTCAGTGAACTTGAAAAAATTTCTGGAATTGCTTTGCTAAGTGCTACAATATCCGCTTCTCGAATGCCAAGTGTCCGGTGTTCTTCCTTATAACGATTGCAAAAAATAACGGCGTAATCCACCGACAAAGCAAGCTGTAATACAATTGTGACCGAATCTGACACAAAGGAAATTGTTCCCATCATAAAATTGGTTCCCTTGGTAATTAATGCTGCTGAACAAAATGTCAAAAGCAGAACTGGCACTTCTGCCCAGGTTTGCGACGTAAGCAATAAAACGGATACCACCACAATCGCAACTAGCACACTGATTACAGACATTTCCTTTGCCAACTGTTCAGCCGATGCGTCGCCCATCGCAGTCGATACATAAATGTCATAACCTTCAAGTAACGTCCGAACCTCATCCAACGCTTCTAACGCCCTGTCATCTGTCTCCTCATAACCAAATGTAATACTGTACAGTGCCGAAAAGTTATTGTAATGTTTCTTGGAATTATCAAAATCTAGCATAATAATGCTGTCTAACGCCTGCAGTTCTTGATAAATTGTATCTGCCTCCTCATAAGGAATATTGGTCACCATCACTTTTGCAGTGCCATAAGTAATAAATTGTTCCTCCATGCGGTCAAGTCCCTGACTTGTCTCTGTTGTCTCTGGCAAATATGCCGAAAGCGCATTCTCCACTGCCACCCAATTCATAGAAACCACGGAAAAAATCAATGCGATTCCAAATAGCAGAAAAAACAAGTTGCGTCTGTCCACGATAAAAGTAGCAATTTTAATCATAAAACTACTATCTTCACCGCCTTTTTTGGATTGTTCGTCCATAACCTTTCTCTCCTTTACACAGCAAGGGCATTGTCTATTTCACCATACCATCACTCTCTTATAAATTAACCTTGTGTCCTATAGTATAGTATATTGTCTTTGCTTTTTCAAGAATGACTTATGGTCATTTTATTATTTTATTCTTTTTTTAGAATATCAAGTAAAAAATTTTTTCTTTCTCTACCTGCTGACTATTTTCCTTTGAATACCTGTGTGCAATCGAGTAGGGAAGGTTACCTCCCCTACTCACCGCGCGAACCGTGCGCCGCCTTAGCGGCTTATTTCCTCTGCACGGGTCTGCGCAATCGAGTAGGTTTATCTCCCCTACTCGCGCGCCGGGCACTCGTCAGCGAACCGATAAATCGGTTTGATGACGAATTTCACTTGGGTGCCCGTGTGCACAAAAAAGAACTCCATAGAGTCCTTTTTTATTCGTTCTATAATTGATTGAGATAGTCTTCCCATTGTTTGTTCACCTGTTCTGGTGCCAGTGTCTTTGTAATTCTGCGTGCATTCTCCCGCAATTTCTGTTCAAACTCCCTGTCTTCAAAGATTCTGCGGAACGCATCCGCAAGTGCAAAGGCATCTCCAACAGGCACAAGCAACCCATTGACCCCCTGCTCAATCAACGCTGCTGGTCCGCCGCATGGACAATCTGTAGCAATCACAGGAATCCCAAGCGCCATCGCCTCCATAATAGAATTTGGCATCCCCTCTGTATTCGAAGTCAATGTAAAAATCCTTGCCTTGCCAATCCTGTCCGCAATATCATTTACATTCCCTGGCATAGAAATTCTATCTGTCAACCCTTTCTCAGCAATTAACACTTCCAGTTTTGTGCGAAGTTCTCCTTCTCCATAAATTATCAATTTTATGGTCGGATACTCATCCGCAATCTTACCAAACGCATGAATCAGCATTGTGTGATTTTTATTTTCATCAAGTCTGCCCGCTGCCACTATCAGGTCCTCTCTGTCCGCACAGACTTTTCTCTGCGTAAATTGCGGATTGAGTGGATTAGGTAAAATAACACTTTTTCGTCTCACTACTTTTGGAAAAAATTGGCCAGCCTGTTCTGTCTGAAGAATCACCCCATCTGCAAATCGAAAAACAGTTTTTGCAATAAATTGCATTAACTTTCCTTCATACTCCATAGTCGGTTCCCCTCGCACAGAGACAGCCACTTTTATTGGCAAAAATGCTGCCGCCACCACTGCCATTAAATTATTTTTTCCAAGAAACGATAAAATCACATCTGGTTTATATGTTTTCCACAAATTTCTCAGTGTGCGAAATCGAACACAAAAATTTCGGATTCGTCCGTGGCAAAGCATAGATTCATCTGGTTCTGAGTATACTCGATGTATTTTGGAAGAAATACAATACTCCTTTTCTCTTTTATATTGGGTCACAAGAATCACATCATAATTCTGTTCCAAAAAATATTCTGCAAGATTTACCATGACCCGCTCAGATCCACCTTTTTGTAGTGAACTGATAAATAAAATAATTTTCTTCATAGATAAAACCCCAGTTTAAACTTAGTGCATATAAATCTCCATTCTTACCAAAATCTGCGAATTTAATGTGAACTCTGTTCACAATGCGTAAGCACAAATTTGCCGTGTGAAAAATTTATTTTTCATACTAATTCCTAGTGAATATAAGTCCTATACCACTGCTGAAATACAAAAAATGCCCATGCCACCTTAGAGTAATTGGCGCCGGAGGCTGGTCCTTGGTCTCCAGTTCTTAAATACTCACTGATAAACGCATGTACATACCGCGCATCAAAAATGCCCTGTCTTTTCAAGTACGCCACACTGCACATATCTTGTAATGCTTCCCTTAAAGGTCCCCGCATCCATTTGTCAAGCGGCACACCAAATCCTACTTTCGGCCGGTCAAGCAAGTCTCTTGGAATATAATCATAAGCGATATCTTTCAGAATACGTTTTTTTACCCCATCTGCATATTTATAAGAATGTGGCAGACGGTAGGAATACTCCATCACATTCACATCAAGAATAGGACACCGCGCCTCAATAGAATACTTCATAGAAGCCCTGTCCACTTTACATAGAATATCGCCCGGAAGATATGTTTCCTCATCCAACAGCATTCTGCGCGCCTGCCAATCATTTTCCTGATATTTTGATTCTATTGGAAACTTAAATGGCACACCACTTTCTGGAAGCATTCGCTCAATCACATTCATGTAAGTTCTTCCGCCAATCTGTGTCTTGGTCTCTGCATCGTGATTTCCGGCCACAACTTGAACGCGAAATGGAAGACGTTCCAAAAGCCCCAGCGCGCGAAACGGCGGAAACTGACAGACACTATAAGTCATACGTCCCAGTAAATCCAACTTTTGGGCCTGCGCCACATTGTCATAAATATTATATCCGCAGAAAAATTCATCTCCCCCATCACCAGAAAGCACAACTGTGACATCTTTTGCAGCAAGCCCTGCCACCAACATAGACGGAATCTGCGAACTGTCCGCAAACGGTTCATCATAATATTTTGGAATACTCTCCACCATATCAAACATAGATTTCTCATCGATATAAAGCTCTGTATGTTGTGTGCCGAGATGCTTGGCGACTGCCCTTGCATATTTTGCCTCATTGTAACGGTCTTGTTCAAAACCAATAGAATATGTTTTGACAGACTCCAAACTAACTTCCTGCGCAATCGCTGTGACCAGTGAAGAATCATAACCTCCGCTCAAAAAAGCACCCACTGGCACATCCGCAATCATGCGCTTTTTGACACTGTCTTTTAAAATTGCCTTTAGTTCTTCTTTTGCCTGTTTATAAGAACCGACCGGCTCCTGCTTTTTTGTGTGATATACCGACGCGATATCCCAATATTTTTGTTTTGAAATCTGACCGGCTTCAAACTGGACAATCTGACCGGGCTCCACTTTATACACATGCTCAAACACTGCATTTGGCTCATTAATGCACTGTTGAAACAAATATCGTTTTATCACATCTTTGCGAATATTTTTGGGAAACCCCGGATATTCCATAATTGGTTTTAACTCCGATGCAAAGACCAGATTGCTGCCATCTTTCCAGTAATATAATGGTTTCTTACCAATTCTGTCACGCACAAGAAAAAGAGTTTCTATCTTCTTATCATAAAGAGCAATCGCAAACATTCCCTGAAACCGTTCAACACATGAAATTCCCCATTGTAGATAAGCAGCAAGAATCACTTCTGTATCACACTGAGATTGAAAAGGATACGCTTTTAGTTCTTCGCGAAGTTCTTGGAAATTGTAAATTTCCCCATTGTAGGCAATTACCAATCTATCATCACAAGAATGCATTGGTTGATGACCAAGCATGGACAAATCCAAAATGGAAAGACGCCTCTGAGCCAAACCGACCTCATAGCCACCTTTTGCGGCAAAAATCTCCTCACCGCTGTCATTCGGACCTCGGTGATACATGGTATTATTCATCTGTTTTAACTGATCGATTGTAATGCTTTTTTTGGAAATAAATCCACATATTCCACACATATTTACCCTGTCCTTTCTCTATAGTTTCTTGTAATTTGTTTTATATAGTCTTCCCATTCTCCAAAAATATGTTCTGGAGAGGCCATCTGTCCAATCTTTACTGCATTTCTTCCAAGCTGTTCCGCCAGCTTACGGTCTTCAATTAATCTATTTATCGCTGCCGCCAAAGCATTTTTATCCCCAACAGGCACAAGCAATCCATTCTCCTCGTGCTTAATCACCATACGCGGCCCTCCCGGCGGGCAATCTGTTGACACAATCGGAAGCCCTAATGCCATCGCTTCTAAAAGCACGTTCGGCATCCCTTCATAGTCAGATGCAAACGCCGCCAACGCTGCACAGCGCATATCTTTTTCTAGGGTACTGCTACTCCCCATCAATTGAACATATTCTTCGGCGTGAAGACGACAAATCAGTTCTTCTAACTGTTGTTTTGTCCCGTCAAAAGAATCTGGACCATAGATTCTAAGTATATAATCTGGATGAATTTGGTGCACCATTGCAAACGCGCGAACCAACAAACACTGATTTTTAAAATCTACCAACCGCCCTGAATGCACAACGACATTTTCCCGCTTTTTTGGCATCTCATTCCCAATAAACCTTTCATCAATAGGATTTAAAATAATTCTGGAATTTTTGCGCACATCTTTTGGAAAAAAATCTCGCTGTTGCGGTGTTTGAAATACACAACCTGCCGCCCGTCGAAAAAGAAGTGGTATCTGTATCTTGTCCGACCAAAAGTCATAATATCCAATTGGATTGATACGTACTGATATTAACACAGGCATTTTCATACCAATTGTCGCCGTGAGCGCCCTATAATTTGCCTTGCGCGCAAAAGCAATAACAATGTCTGGTTTTACTTTTTGTAAGAAATGGCGAAGATTTATAATACGATCCACAAACTTTAAAATGCGATTATGTTGCTCCTGCTTTTTATTAAGCCCTACATGGACACGTTTCACTTGTGGATGGATTTCATATTCATCCTCTCCTTGCCATTCTGTAGCAATATAAACCTCATATCCATGTTCTGCAAACTGACCAGAAAGCGTAGCAACCACATGTTCTGCGCCTCCTCTTTCCAGACAATTCAAATGAAAAACAATCCGTTTCATATTTTTAACCTTTTTGATTCTTCCAATATCTACAAATTTGCAAGAGCATAATCCACCATGCCTGATAAAACAGCCCTGTATTATATAACATATAGCGCATCTGGCAGTAGATAGTCAATGAGGTAAAACAAACATTTACTACAATCGCCAATAACACAATCAATGCAAATTCTCCTGCCATTGCAAGACAGTTTTCTGCACTATTATATTTGCGCGGTAACATTATTACATAAAACACTGTTATGCCATAAAATACATACAAAAACAATGCAGCCCAGTTTAACAGATGGTGGACTTTTAACACCGTTGTAATCAATCCGTGAATCACATTGCAGACAAAAAGTCTAAGCAATTCTGGCACAGATGGCATCAAAAGGTCTCGCATCATGCTCCCTGCAATCCGATTATAATCTGTCTCTCGGTCAGCTACAGCAATACCTTGTGCCTCTTGGTGTTCTCGAATCACTGCCATCACAATATCAAATTTAATTCGGTCATAGGCGCTGCTGTAATGGTCCTCAATTGCTTGCCACCCCTTGCCCGCATAGGCAATATTGTATTCTTTTTCCTCGGCGCGCCGCATAATTTCCAAAAAAAGTGCTCTGTTATCCACATCTTGAATATACTGTGCCATCTCTTTGTCCGCAAGATACAATTCTGTTCCAAGAATAAAACTAGAATCCCCTGTATGTGGTGCAAATTCTCCACGCACCATCCAATTGTAGCCACAATCAATAAATCTTGTACCTGCAAGCACAATCACACAAGTTAGCAATACCGAAATAGTAGCTTTTTTCCAACCTTCTTTCCTATAATAAGAAATCAAAACCACCAGAAAGAGTATCACCAGTGTAATAAGCATTTGTTTCCGAATACTAATCAATGCAACAGACCAAACAATTGCACCCGCTAGACTTTTTTTGTCTCTTTGAAACCAGACCCCAAGAATACATAAAAAATAAAAAAACCAAAGCGAATATGCAAGCCCCTCTGTCTCAATACTATTAAAATAGCTGCACCTTCGCTGCGCTACAAAGCGATTTAACAGCGTTATTCCATATTGTATCACAAGAACGCCTACACTGCCAAACCAACTGAGAGAAAACAACCGTCCAAGCGTTCTTGTAATAGCATATGCAGCCATTGCCGCAATCACACACTGGCCAATCACCGCCGCATGAAGACCAACTTCTGCTCCAAAAATCCCACGAAACAGCCATAAGTACAAGCAATATCCCGGTTCTCTGTCACTCTGCATCTGAATATAAGACGGCGCATCTTCTGTCATAATAATGCCATCAAACAGATACCAGAAAAGATAAAACAAAAGACTCATCAGAAACAGTATCATCCCTACTGTCCACTCTCGCCTTTTTTGCACTTCTTTCAAACTCTTTCCTCCCGAATGTCCATAAATTCCTTGTGTCTATCGACCTATTGTTTCCTCTGCCAAGTCTGTCTCTATCAGCCCTCGAATTCTGCAAAGATATCTTTCCATGCCAAACGCTTCTGCACGTTCTAATGCAGCTTGACAATACTTTTGATACTGTTGTTCATCCTTCAACAGTGCCTCTAGCTCCGCTGCAAAACACCTCTCCTCGTCGGTAAATTGATGTGCATCCATATTTTTCTCTCCTAGAAAAATACCTGTAAGAATCCCATAATCCGCATGAAACGTCCGATTGTCATCCATACACTGTTCATATTGTTCATGCAAAATTTCTGCCGGACCAGTAAGACAATTCACACTTACGCATGGAATTCCAACGGTCATTGCTTCAATTAAGGCATTGGGAAACCCTTCACTTTCTGATGTCAATGCATACACATCCGCCTTTTTTAACAAGGCAAATGGATTGGACTGCACCCCTGTAAACAAAACTGCATCTTCCATACCAAGCTGTCTGGCAAGTGCTTTATAGGCACTGTACTCTCCTGCCCCTATAATCATCAGTCGTGTCTCTGGCAAATGCTTTCTTATCAGAAATACCACCTTTATTAAATGCCAAAATCCTTTGACATCATGTTCTCTGCCCATCGATACAATCAATTTCCCACGCTGTGCAAAGAAAGCGTCAAACGCCTCTGGTGTCTGCTGATTGGACAACTCTCGAATTTGTTCAATATCACAGGGATTATAGACTGTAGCTGACCGTTTGGGCTGAAATTGTTTGCTAATCTGCTGTTCCATAATGCGTGTACAACTAATTACCCTATCCGCAAGTCGACAGACGAATTTCATAGCCACTTTATTTCTTAAAGCTCCATATCCTCGAATCCCTGCCCAAGTAAAATCTTTTTGCTTAGACAGTACATTTACAAGATTTGCGGTCGGTCCAAAACTATAACTTAACTGAATATTAAATTGCTTTTTTAACTGTTTTACACGCTTTACTCTGCGCAGAACATTGACTGCTTTTTTTATTTTGCCATCAACCGCCCCAAGCTTTAAATCTATCATATCAACTCCAGACACATCATAAATCATGCCTGTCGTATTGAATACTACCAAAGAAACACAATACTCTTTTTTTAAAAGTTGTGCCGTGGTTGCGCACACACGTTCTAAGCCTCCTTGATCAAGCATAGGCACTATCAGCATAATGCGCTTTTTCTTATTTTCCAAATCAATTCACTCTTTTCATCTTTTTCATTGCTGTAACCGCAAGCTTCCCCAATGGTGTATTCCCTGCAAAAACATTGTAATACGTAATTTTTTGTCCGCCAAACTTTAATTTGAATTCATCAATACCATTAGGATTCTCAAAATCTGAGATGCCACCCCAGTCATAGCGAAGGATACCATTCTCCTTAAAATACTTCATATCCTCCCAGTGAAGTTTTTTGTTTGCACGCCCAATTAGATTTTGGTCTGCACTTTCCTCGCGAAAGCACGAAGCAGAGTGTAAAAGTCTTGTGTCATACACATCATATATATAAGAATGAAATACAATGGGTTCATTCTGGTACCACACTGCGGAAAAACAAATACTGTCCGTCTCCAAATATTTCTCAATTGCTGTCAGATTCAATTTTGTATCAATCCCCTTGGACTGGTACATTTTTTCATAAATCTCCGCAAAAGTGTCAAGAATTTTTCTGTCTGCCACAATCTCAGCCTTTTTGTAAAACCGAATTTCAATACCATCCCGCTCACTTCTTCTGCATTCATATCGCACATTTTTGTTTATTTCAGCAAACATTTTCTCCTCGGACAAGGTCAAGTCATTCATACAAGTATGATACTCCTGCCAACCTCGAAACTTACCCTTTGTCTCCTCAATAGGCACGCCGTGGACAAACAAAATATCCGCATTTCGCTTCTGTTGTAAAAGCTCTGATATGCTTAGTGCATCAGGATACCAAATTTGATTCACTGTTAAAAATTTTTTTCGGTATGAAGTATCTATCATGTAGTCTTTTCCTTTCTCTCTACTTACAGCCACTGAAATTTGCCATGAGTATCGCAACAACCGCAAAGCAATATATTTTCTTGTATAACTGTCGCATTATTTTATACTGAGCGGTCAGTATTTTTGACTATTAGTATAATTTTATCGGGTCACAAACCCTGGTGGATTACTTCCATTTATATAAAAAGCTTCCATTTTAACCGCAAGCTTTTGCACATCAAAATCCTTTTCGGCAATCACGGCGCGCATATCCTCGCGCACCAGTGCTTTTTTACTGTTTCTCATAACCTCACTCGCCCAACTTGCTGCTGGTTCCTCAATGCTCTTATAAGTAACCAAATCGGTCAGTGCTACCTCTTTTGTGACCTTATCTGACACCAAACACCGCAATCCAGAAGCCTGCGCCTCTGCCACACTGCCGGGAAGTCCTTCAAACAGTGACGGAAAAACAAAATAGTCAAACGCCTGATAATACCGCTCCACATCAAAACGATTGCCCAAAAAGCGGACTCTCTTAATTAGTCCTAGTTGATTGACCTTCTCTTGAATTTCCTGTTTTAACTCGCCATCTCCAATCAACACTAGCATTGCATCATCACGTATTTTGCACAACTGCGCAAAAATATCAATCAGATAACTATGATTTTTCATAAAACCAAATCTGCCTACATGTCCTATGACAAATTCATGGTCAAATCCCAACTCTTTGCGCACTTGTTGCCGTACCTTTTCCTGAAATACAAAACGCTGCACATCAATTGCATTTGGAATCGTCCACACTTGACCTGCCTCGATCCAATTCTTTCCGTAAACAGCTTCCGCCGCTTCCGCAGAACAAGTAAAGCAAAAATCTGTCTTGTATTTTAGCGAACTGCGCAATATCTTTGTCGCAATCCCTTTTAGCCCGCGATCCACACCAGCACTCCGCGCATGTGCAATTGTCATGGAGACTCCTGCTTTTTTTGCAATTGGCAGATAAATTGCAGCAGTGCTTGTCATATGTCCCTGCACAGCCACAAATTCTTTGTGATCCCCAAAAAATCTGTGAAGTGCTTTGCGATAGGACAAGATGTTGATTACCCGAAAGCGCGGGACATGATAAATTCTTCCGCCAAGCTGTTTTATTTCTGCATCATACTGCCCTTCTTTGTCCGTGTGCACCAGAAAGTCAAATTGCACTTTCCTTTTGTCCATCGCTCGGTACAGTTCCATCACTCTGCTCTCTGCACCACCAAGATTTGTTGTCCCCAAGACATTTAATACTCTTACCGGATCTGTCATAATTTTTCCCTCTAAATTTTATCTTCTCAGCTCTTTGAAGATTCTTTTCCCGCTTACCAGTATATATTTTGTCAGCGCCATTGTGTACTCTGCTGCCTTCCCAAACACTCCACGCTTCTTTGCTCCAACGGCCATCAACTCCGTATAGGAAATCAGTCTATCTTTGTACTTTGCAAAAAGTTTTTCGTAGTGTGCAAAATCCTTGTCATCCATAGTATTAGAGTGAACGACAAATGTGGTATAACCACGATTCTTTTTTAGGCAGCTACTCTGTTTGTATGAGATCGGATAGAATGTTATTCCTCGCCAAAGATAAGGTCTTTTGCCAAAACCATCTGTCATTTTAGAAAATCCAAGTTTTCGCAAAGCTTTAATTGTATTAAAGTCGAACGAATGTGCAGGTGCCATAAATATCTCTGTTTTTATCCCATGTGCCAAAAAAATATCTCTGCCACGCTTTAACGCCGCAAACTGATTTGTATACCCTGTCCCTGCAAGCTCAGAAAGCCTATTCAGTGGAAAACACCCCATCTTTTTTGTTGTATACACGTGCGTTACTCCATGCTGTGCGATACACCAACCCTCATTTTCCAAAACCTTAATGTACTTCCAAAACTCTCCTATGAAAGCTGGTTCAGAGGTATCAATATGAAGATTGGCATCCTGATTGTCGGGCACCACCCCTATAAGTGGCTTAACCTGATACAGATCGCAAAGTTCCTTAAATCTAAGAAACTTTGTCCAATCCATATCAGGTGTGATATCATCCATCCTTATGCTGATTCTCATAAATTTTCCCTGTACCAGTCAATCGCAAGTGCAATTCCCCGCTCAAAATCAAACTCTGGTTCATATCCCAACAATTTCCTTGCCTTGGAGATGTCAGCATTAGAGTGTTTGATATCCCCTGCGCGGTCTGGTCCAAACTGTGGTTCTACTTCTTTACCAAGTGCCTTGCACAAATCATAATAGATATCAATAAGATATTCCCGTCCGCCATATGCAATATTGAACGCTTCTCCTGCTACATCACTGGATGCTAGACATGCCTTAAAATTTGCTTCTATCACATTGTCAATATAGGTAAAGTCCCGCGACTGTTTCCCATCGCCGTTGATGGTAGGCACTTCACCATCGAGTAATTGTTTAATAAATTTGGGAATAACAGCGGCATAGGCACCATTTGGGTCCTGCCTGCGCCCAAATACATTAAAATAGCGAAGCCCATACGTATCTAACTGATAGAGACTTTTGTAGAGTTTTCCATATTCTTCATCTGTGCGCTTTGTAAGCGCATAAGGAGAGAGCAGATTGCCTTCCTGACCCTCTTTTTTGGGCAGTATTGGGTGATCTCCATACACAGAAGAACTAGAAGCATAGACAAATTTCTTCACTTTATTTTGCCTTGCTGCCTCCATCATATTGAGTGTACCTAAAATATTATTCTGCTCATAAAAAATAGGCATTTCAATACTTCTTGGAACAGAACCCCACGCAGCCTGATGCAAAACATAATCCACTCCTTTACAAGCTTCCATACAAGTATCCAGATTTTTGATATCTCCTTTTATAAATGTATAGTTTGGCCGCTCCAAGAACATCTGTATATTTTCTTCTTTTCCAGTGGAAAGATCATCCAAAGACCGCACCTGATATCCCATATCAGTCAATGCCTCGCACAAGTTAGAGCCAATAAATCCCGCGGCACCTGTCACAAGAAAAGTACTATCTTTATCAAATCTTAAATCTAAATACCCCATATCGAACACCTATTCTCCTTTCATTCCCGTTTGATTTTTGTCAACTCTCGCAACTCCAAAAATCCTGCCATATAAAACAGTGGCAGATTATAAATCATATATCGCGAAATACACTGTACCATCAATGCTGTCGCACATACATTTCCTATAATTGTAAGTAGAACAACCGCCATAAAAGGCGCTGCCTGACTTTTTTTGCCACTTTTAAAAAGCTTTACTGTCAACACCACAGCCACCAAATAGATAAAGACAGCATACCATGTCAACAAAGTACTCTCATAGGAAACCGTTCGCACAAACCCCAGTGCAATCACACTGATATAATTGCGCAGATAACGCACTAGCACTTCTGGCATCAATGCTGTACTTAGTTTTCCAGCTATCTGATCAACCGCGATCATCAACTCCTGAAAGCGATCGACATAAAGTCCCTGCGTCTGTTTTAAAAATTGTTTTGTCGGCTCTGCAAAATAGGTAAAATTCAATTCATCATGGCACTGTTCATGATGTGCTGCCCTGTTTAGCAAACCAGAAGGCGCATACTTATAATTCATTTGGGCCGCATCTGCATTGTCATAAATCTCATAGAATAGTGCTCTCAATGCATCATCTTTAATTGCTTCACCATCTTCGCGGTCCGTCACATACAGCACATTGGCAAAAGACATAGCCTTTCCAGATACAGTCCCTACAAACAATCCCTGCTCTAAAAAATTATACCCGCGAATCAAAACACTGCGCGCAGCAAATGCAATGATAAACACTGTCAGAATGGCAATCAAACCCTGGCGTCCAATATTTTCTGCCAACACAAAAGTATTTCCTTTTTCTGCTGCCTTATTGGTCTCCTGAATCCCATTTTTTACAGCCAAGACATAAGCTACAAGGAACCAGACCACAAACAATACCATCATCTGTCCGCGAATCATTGATAGCAAGAAAAACCATCCCATCGTGCAAAAACTTTCGCGTCCTATCGCTTTCCCAGCCTCTATCATCTTTAGAAGGCTAATAAATCCCAACGGATACAATGAAAATAAAATTCCCTCTGTCATCAAGGCATTAGTCAGCACAAGATGTGCACTGGAAAGAATTGGAGTCATCAAATGCGGCATTAGCAAAATTCCTGTAAAAAGCAACGACTCTGGAAATCGTAGCGAAAAACGTCGACGCATAAAAGAGAGTACCATTGTATCCGCTACAATTGCCAACAAATTCTGTACCGCAATCAGTAACCAGTAATATTTTTGAGGCGATAAAAATCTTAGCAACTGAATCAACAGTGCATATCCAGGTTCCCGCATAATCATCTGATTTTCATGCTGAAAAGTATCTCCAGCATAAGTCGGTTCTCCTGTCAGAAACAGAAAACCAAAAACCACAATAAAAATACAGACAGGAATAAAATCTGTTTTGTTCTTTCTCATTCCTCCGCTTTTTATAACCTCCAATAGATATATCCTGCGTCAATATACGCTTTTTTATCCAAGATTCCCTTTAAGTCTGTCAGCACCTTTGCCTTGCCATTCTGCGCGTAAAGTGCATTTAACGCTGCCATATCGAGTGCCTTGTACCCCTCGTGTGCCACTGCAAGAATCACTGCATCACAGTCATGAATCTCTGTCATCGGCGTAAACTCTATTCCATAAAGCCGTTTTGCCTCGTCGGCATCCGCATTGTCATCTGTCACCTGCGCTGTGATGCCATATTCCTTCAATTCATTATAAATATCAATAATTTTAGTATTTCTTGTATCTGGACAATTTTCTTTAAAAGTAAAGCCAAGAATCGCTACCTTTGCACTTTTTACAGGAATATCCGCCCGAATTAGATTTTTTACTAAGTTTTCTGCCACATATTTCCCCATATCATCATTGATACGGCGTCCAGAAAGAATAATCTGCGAATGGTATCCAAGTTGTTCCGCCTTATAAGTCAGATAATAAGGGTCTACCCCAATGCAGTGCCCTCCTACAAGCCCTGGCCGAAAGTTTAAGAAATTCCACTTGGTTCCTGCCGCTGCAAGAACAGACTTTGTGTCAATCCCCATCTTATTAAAAATAATCGAAAGTTCGTTCATAAAAGCAATGTTAATATCCCGCTGGCTATTCTCAATTACCTTTGCCGCCTCAGCAACTTTGATAGATTCCGCCCTGTATACTCCTGCTTCCACCACAAGTTCATACACGTGTGCTATCTCGTCTAGTGTCTCCTCGTCCATACCAGAAACGATCTTTGTGATAGTTTCCAGACGATGAACTTTATCCCCTGGATTAATACGCTCCGGCGAGTACCCAATTTTAAAATCCACACCGCATTTTAAGCCAGACTCCTTTTCCAGAATAGGCACACAAACTTCCTCTGTAACGCCTGGATATACAGTGGACTCAAACACGACAATAGAACCTTTTGTAAGATTTTGTCCTAAAATGCGGCTTGCGCCCTCGACGGGAGTCAAATCCGGCGTGTGATCATCATTGACAGGTGTTGGAACCGCCACAATGTGAAACTTTGCTTCCTTTAATTTGGAAGGGTCTGCGGTAAATTCTACAGTAGTGTTTTTAATCACTGCATCTCCCACCTCATTTGTAGGGTCCACACCAGATTGATAAAGATCAATCTTCGCCGCATTAAGGTCAAACCCTACCACCTTTATCTTTTTGGCAAATGCAACAGCGATCGGCATTCCAACATAGCCAAGGCCAACCAATGACAGTTTCTCTTTTCCACTTACAATTTCTTCATATAAACTCATTTTAAAGTATGCTCCTTTCCTGCGCTCTGTATTTCTTGTAGATAAGCTTGTACCACTTTTTTTCGGTCAAACTCCCGCTCCATCTTTTCGCGTGCATGTCTTCCCATCTGCACACGTTCTTCATAAGGCAGTTTGATAAAACGGACAACAGCACTAAGCAACGCCTCTTGGTCTTTCGGCGGAAATCCAAATCCGGTTATCCCATCTTCAAAGCCTTCACGACAGCCGGGAATATTTGTTGCGAGAACAGGTCTACCACTTGCCGCTGCCTCAAGAATCACGTTTGACATTCCTTCATGGTAACTTGGCATTAGCACTGCGGAGGCCCTCTGATAAAATGGAGTGATGTCTTTCTGATATCCAATTAGTTCCAAAACGCCATTTGCCTGCGCGCGCATTATTTTCTCCTTATAATTCTCCTCATAATTTCCCACCAGTTGAAATAACACTTTCGGATATTCTTTGTGAACGGCCTCTGCTGTATACAGTAACTCATCAATTCCTTTCTCTTTCATAATCCTACCGACGTACAAAAATATCATGTGTTCTTCCTCTAAAGGATATTCCTGAACACAATGTCTGTCAAGATTTACCCCAGAACCGGACACCAGCCTGCTCTTTTTGCCGCAAATACGAAACTGTACAAAAATCCTTTGGTTCTCTTGATTCTGAAAAAAAATACACGCAGCGTTCTTTAGCGCAACTCGATAAAGTATTGTCACAATTTTTTGTATTACTCCTCCATTTTCAAATGCAGAGCCAAGTCCTGTAATGTTGACAATATAGGGCACTCCTTGCAACCGACAACAAATATTTCCATAAATGTTAGGTTTAATTGTGTACGTAAGAACTATCTTGGGTTTGATGCGATAAATCAGTTTCCAATAACTGTATAAAAGTTTCAAGTCGCGCACTGGATTGACACCGCGTCTATCAATTGCTGTATGATGCATTCTACAACCTTCCTCAGCAAGCTGTGGCACCTGTTCTTTGTCTGGAAGACTGATATGTACTTCATACACTTTCAGCAATTCCAGAATCAATTCATTCCGAAAATCGTAAAGTCCGCTTGCAGAGTTTGCCAAAATCAATATTTTATTCATATTGGCGTTCCTTTTCTGGCTTTGTTGCGTCTAATAGCATAATTTCACAGTATTTCATCATAACCTGATTTTCTGGATAAGGGGTTGTTCTAATTGGATTGGCAATACCCAGAAGATTATTTTTTATCAACGTCATATGGTCAACACCACAAGCATATGCATGTGGATAACCACCTCCAAAGCGCGGATTTACTTCTGAGAAGTAATACACGCCATCCTGCACAAACAAATCAATATCAATCTGTCCTGCAAAACCATTCTCATGGACAAACTGTGTTATCTGGTTGTTTAGGTTTTCGTCAAAAAAGGATATCGCTTTATCTGTCTCACCAGCCCGCATTACCAATTTCTTTTTGGTAAAAATAGATACAACTTCTCCGCTCACCAAATCAATATAGACATCTGCTCCAATTTCCTGTCCAGTCATATATTCTTGTATGATCATTTGCTCACCATGCGAGAATAAAAATGCTGCTGTTTCCCAATCTTGCGCTTTTGCAATTTGTATGCTGGCACTACCTTTCATTGGCTTTACAAACACTGGAAACGCAATCTCACCTTGATCCAATGCCCGACGAAATTCCTCCAAGGATACATATGTTTTTACACAGGGATATTTATGTTCCTTCATCCAACAATACAGCTCCCATTTATTTAATGTGCGTTCACACAGTGCATATTCCGAGCCAATCACTGTCACTCCCAGCGCCGCAAACTGCTCTTTGTGTGCCGCAATCAAAGACAATTCTGGATCAATGAGTGAGAGCACCCCTGTAATTGACTCTTTTCTACAAATCTCATATATAACCTCAAGATATCCCGGTTCTGTAATCCGCGGCACAATATAATGCGCATCTGCCTCGTACAGCGCAGGCGCATAAGGACTGCAATCTGTACAGATAATTCTTCCTTCTCCCTCAAATGTCTTCCTAAAATATTGAACCACTTTATCTCTTGTCCCACAGCTTAAGATTAAAAGATTCATGTCTCTACCTCTCTTTTTTCGGCTTCTGCCTTCTGTTTCGCCTTTCTAATTTCAGCAAAATTACCTTCTGCCTGATTGGTATCTACCACAATATCCTCATGCACAAACACTTTTCGGATTGTTAGAAAAAATATTTTTACATCGAGTGTAAATGTTAAATTTCTTACGTATTCTACATCTGTTGCAAACCGTGTATCCCAGTCTAACAAATTTCTACCACGAACTTGCGCAAGTCCTGTCAACCCGGGTCTGACAGTATGGCGAAGCCGCTCCTCTTTCGTATAATATGGCAGATAGCTTACAAGAAGCGGACGCGGACCAATTAAACTCATATCTCCCTTTAAGATATTCCACAATTCAGGAAGCTCATCAAAACTTGTCGCCCGCAACATTCTTCCAAATTTTGTCAGTCTGACTGCGTCTGGCAACAGTTCACCATCTGCACCACGCGCGTCAGTCATTGTTCGGAATTTACAAAGCCGAAAAATCTTCTCATGGTATCCGGGTCTATCCTGATGAAAAATAATTGGCGCACCAAGTTTTATGCGAACAAGTATTGCGACTACCAACAGCACAGGACTAAGTAGAATCAGCGCCATGAGCGCTATCAAAATATCTAGCAGCCGTTTGATATATTTCCGATACATATGATCAACTCCTACGAACCTTCAAACAAACGTCTCACAATACAAATTACTTTCTCCATATCTGCCTCTGTATTTTTAATGTCACTCGGCAGACACACGCCACGCACAAAAATATCTTCACTGACACTGACTTTGCCTTCATTATGACTAAAAAAATCATACTCCGAAAATATAGGCTGCAAATGCATTGGTTTCCAAATAGGACGTGACTCAATATTTTCTGCTTCGAGCGCATCCATCACCAAATCTGGTGTCACACAACTGCCTTCTTTGATTGTCATGCACGACAACCAATTGTTTGCCTCCCCCCGCGGGTTTAATGGATTCATTGCAATCTCATCAATATCAGCAAACGCTTCCTTGTATCTAGTATAGATTGCCTTCTTTAATCGCAGATGCTCATCAAGATGCATAAGCTGCCCCCTGCCAATTCCCGCAAGAACATTGCTCATTCGGTAGTTATAACCAATTTTTGAATGCTGGTAATGCCTTGCTGGGTCTCTTGCCTGTGTTGAAAGCACTCGCGCCTCCTGCACAAGAGCCTCCTCATTGGAGACAAGCATTCCTCCTCCAGAAGTTGTAATAATTTTATTTCCATTAAAGGAATAAATACCAATTTGCCCGAAAGTTCCTGTATATTTCCCATCATATGTAGAGCCAAGCGACTCTGCTGCATCCTCAATCACTGGCACATGATGTCTCTGACAAATTTGCAAAATTTCATCCATTTTGGCAGGAGTTCCATACAAATGTACGACAATAACCGCCTTAGGAGTAGGATATTTTTCAAATGCCTTCTCTAATGCATAAGGAGACATATTCCATGTATCTGGTTCTGAATCTATAAAAACGGGTTCTGCCTTCTCATATATAATTGGATTACAGCTCGCTGAAAAAGTAAGCGACGAAACAAAAACAATATCTCCTTGTTCTACCCCTAAAAGTTTCAGTCCTAGATGAATCGCCGCAGTCCCAGCACTTAAAGCCGCAGCATATCCACATTTTGTATATGCTGCCATCTCCTCCTCAAAATGATTGACATTGGGTCCCAAAGGTGCCACCCAATTTGTATTAAATGCCTCCGCTACAAATTGTTGTTCATCCCCATGCATGGTAGGACTGGACAGATAAATTCTTTTTCTATCATTCATTGTATTTTCCTCCTGTTCTGCTCTATAAACTCCGAGAAGCTGTCTTTTTATGCACTCTAGCACCCATTTGTCCGCTTTTGCGGGTGTACTAATCCTGTGACGAATTCTCATTTTTGGGTGCGTAAGTGGGCACTATTTCTTGTATTAAGGAGCGCACATCATCACATTCATTTTCTACTGCACGTTTTAAATTATTAAGCTGCACATAGAATAATGTCTCATCAAATTCAATTGGCTTACCAATGTGAATTAGTTTATTTTCCGTATCCATCAGACCTTCCTCACTCATTAGAAGCTCCTCGTACAGCTTTTCACCAGGTCTTAATCCAGTAAATTCAATCTTAATATCCTCGTCAACTTTATATCCAGAAAGTCTTATCAGATTTTTTGCAAGATCCAATATCTTAACCGGCTCCCCCATATCCAAGACAAAAATCTCTCCTCCTTTTGCATAGACCCCCGCCTGAAGCACAAGTGACACCGCCTCAGGAATTGTCATAAAATATCGGATAATATCTGGATGTGTAACAGTAACTGGACCACCTGCTGCAATTTGAGTCTTAAACAATGGAATTACACTTCCATTGCTGCCGAGCACATTTCCAAAACGAACTGCCACAAACTCTGTGTCATAATGACGATTAAAAGTCTGTATTACCATCTCGCAAATACGCTTACTTGCCCCCATAATATTCGTGGGATTTACTGCTTTGTCCGTTGAGATGAGCACAAATTTCTTCACGCCATTTTGCACTGCAGCCTGTGCTGTTTTCCATGTGCCAAAGACATTGTTTTTAATCGCCTCATTAGGGCTAACCTCCATAAGTGGCACATGCTTATGCGCCGCTGCATGATAGATAATATCTGGGCGATATTCTTCCATAATACTGTTAATTCGGTTTGTATTCCTCACAGAAGCAATTAATACCACCAAATCAAGATTTGGATATTTGTGCTTTAATTCCTGCTGTATCTCATAGGCGTTGTTCTCATAAATATCGACAATAATCAGTCGCGCTGGTTTATGCCCTGCAATCTGACGACACAACTCACTTCCAATAGAACCGCCCCCGCCTGTCACCATAATTGTCTGATTCCGAACATAATTTAAAATAGAATCCAAATCAACCTTAATAGGATCTCTCCCCAACAAGTCTTCAACATCTACATCTCTTAATTTGCTGACATTGACTTCACCATTCACAAGCTGATAAATCCCTGGCAGGGTCCGCAATTTGCAGCTCGTCTCCTTACAGATTTCTACAAGAGCTTTCATGGTTGCACGATTCGCCGAGGGTATTGCAATAAAAATCTCGTCAATACCATACAATGCAGCGTACTCCACAATCCTGTCTCGCCCTCCCACAATTTTAATACCTTGTATAAATCTACCCCATTTTCCCTCGTCGTCATCAATAATACACTTGATTGTCATTGTGCTGTAACTACTGTTTGTAATCTCCTTAATCACAGTATTCCCAGCATCACCGGCACCGATAATCATCACGCGTGTACCATTCTTTTTATTCTGTGCCTTGTGGCGCATATTGCGTATAATTCGATAGGAAAAACGCGTGCAAGTTGTTATTCCTGTCAATACTAATGCATACGTAAAATAATAACTTCTAGGAATCGGATACTGCATAAGCTTCATTCCAAGAAAGTCAAAAATTGCACTCAAAATACAGGCCGCCAAAATATTTTGTACTTCTGCGGTCCCTGCAAATGCCCAAAGGCTGTGATACAGCTTAAAAAAATAAAACACAATCAAGGTTATCACAACATTGGCTATCATAAAGTTCCATGCAGAACTTAAATACACTTCTGGAATATCTCTGTAGTTTAATTCAAAGCGAAACCACAGCGGTGCTATGCTTGCAATGCATACTGTCATAATATCCAGTATCACAAGCACAACTCTTCTCTGCAAAAGCTGTACATTTATCTGATTCAACAATTTCATAATGTTACTCCTGCCTCCCAGCTCTTTGTCTCTGCGGTTTTTTCTCTCTCTGTGGCACCGCCCTATCCCTGCAATCTCGCATTAATACCACCTGCATTAATATAAAACTAAACCCTGGTGAAATGCATGGATGGTATGCCCATTCTGTCAAACTTTCAAAGCCAAATACAACCACCAACGCAAATGGTATAATAAACATTGTATACTCTTTTCCATATTTTAAATAGAGACCGATCGATCTCCAAAGTGTCAGTGCACATAAGACTAGGAAAACAATACCAGCTATTCCGCCAAAATTATACGCTACCTGTAGATAGGAATTGTGCGCATGTGCATATTCCGAACCCGCTTGGTCCTTTGGTCCCATTTTGGGATGTCCTTGAAACGTTATCGCGTTCCAATAATCCTTAAAAATCATAAATCTGCCATTGGAAATATCCGTCTTTGTACTCGTTACTTCTCCTGTATTTTCGTCTGCCACTCGCCTGTCCAGTCCAGCAAGTCCAGCACCGACAAAGGCAAGTTCTCCTGCCTCCTCTAACACAATCCCTTTTATATCAATAGCTGCTTGCTCTTGTGTCTGAAAACGACCAAAAAGAGTGTTAAAAAAGCGAGGCACAGTCATATATTTATCTGAGTTAATAGGGTCTCCCTCATAAATCATAAAAGATTTATCCTGAAATTCAATATCATAGCGCACTGGTTTATTAACCACTGCTGGAATCATTCTTACCGCAGTAAACACCATTGGAAAACTGACAAGACAAATCGCCATCAAAATGCCAATCTCCGACAAAATTCTTCCAAAGTTTTTGCGGTATACAACTGCGCTTAGCACTACCACTGCAAGCAATGTCACCGCCACTGTAAGAAATGCTGTTCTGGACATTGTAAGCAATATAAATCCTGTCACACAAGCTACCACAAAGTACTCTGGGCAGCCATGCCACACATAATGCTTTTTGGTCTTTAACTTTCCATAAAGTTTTGCCATCGCTGCACCAAACACTACAGCTAGATACATACCAGTACAGGCCACTGTATGAAATATCCCACCATAGCGATATACCATCCAATAATGATGTGGTCTGTGCATTAGACAAAACAGCGTCACAAACGCAAAGCTAACAAAAATACCATTACAAAAATTCCTTAGAAACCGATTTAACTTTGCAGGTGTATTGTGCGTGAACAGAAATATCACAAATGGCAAAGTTGCTGTGAAAACCCATGTTTTTTCAAATCGGTATGCAACCATCAGTACGCCAAACAAAACCCACAAGACAACAAACAAGGTTTGTTGTTTATTTTGCGTAATTTTATTGATAATATGAACCCAATTCTTTTTTTTCCGTTTTGTTTTCTTTGCAGATAGCCACTCTAACAAAATCACAATGAACAAAAACCCCCATGTCAGAACAACTCCACAGGTAAGACGCGCAAGCAACAATTCTTTTTCATCTGCCCTCACAGGATTGCAGTAAAAAACAGAACCTATGATTCCTACAATCAACCAAATTGCACTGATTGCATTAATAAAGTGTTTCTCATGATAATTCATTAAAAAAGCAATTGCCAGAAAAATAAGCATCCACCTTGTATTGGTATCATGATAATAATTTCTGTCTGCGTTGGCATATTGACACAAAGCATAAAACAATAGACCAAAACTTACTGTCTGAAGATAATTGCGCCAAACAAGACACATTTTCTTTCCTACAGCAAGCCTACAATCCTTTTGCTGAAAATAGATTTTGGAAGGACGTATCAAAAAACTTATAAGCCAAATTTCCGCCACCAAAATGCCTGTCAAAAAAAAGAGTCTGTCCCATATCCCTCCACCAAAACGATTGAACACCACTGCAAAGAAAATCAACGCAACAGTGGTCAAAAGGCTCAATCCACCAATTCCAATACGCATGAACTTCCAAATTGGGTCTGCATATGCTTCCAAATAACGATCATACAGCCATAACAACACAAGCATCAATAGATAAATACCCAGCGCAACAAGTATAACTATGAATTGGCGCACTATAATACCAATCACACCCAATGACTGTGTATAGTCAAAATCAGCGATAAGACTGACTTCCTCATTGATAATTCCATCAATATAAAGTGTACTGTTCTCTGTCTGTCCCAACGCATCTCTGTCCGCCACAGGTAGCCAGTAAGTTGCATGGCTTGACTCTTGTATTAAAATCTCATAATAATAAGGTTTCTCAATTTCCACATCCAGATTGGGCGTTGCTTTCAAAAATCCTTTTTTTTCTATTGCTCTGCTGTCTGCCTCCTCCTCATAAATACAGGAAAAGGATTCATTATACAACCGAAATACAACACTTTCCATACCATCAAACTTTGGTTCAATCTTGCATTTTAAATACAATATAATATGCTCAATATGTGCATCAGTAAAATAAATGGTCTGAAGTTTTTTGTCTGAGGCAGTAAATTGTGCTTCTGTACGCACCACTTTTCCATTTTCTTTGTAGGCGCTTTGTCGTGATATTGTATGGTTTTTTACTAATCCCATTGGAAAGATACGCACTAGAAAAATAAATGCAATTGTCGCAATTACAATCTGTATCACTGCATTTCTCTTTGCGTGATTTCTTGTAAAACTGTTATCGGAAAATGTATGGTCAATAATCTCATGAATGATACCACTTTGTTTTGATTGTTTGTTTCTGTCCAAAACCACACCCTACCCTTCTAAAAATTATTGGTAACATTTTCCTTTGCGTTTAGAGTATAGCACATTACAAATACGAATACAACAAAAGCTTTCTCAGTGTTCCTGTTCACGCCCTATCTGATTTTACACAATTTTATTTATCAGAGACATAAACGACATCAAATTTGCACATCAAATACGAAAGTACAAGCATTATGACGCACACTTTTCACGACTTTCATAGACGAGTGAGCGGTAGCTTCTATGTTACTTTTCACGATTTTGATTGCTGTCTGAATTAGAATATGCTTCAATGTCTGTTTCCTCGCGAATTACATATTGCGGAGAATTATTGATACTGATATAAATTCGTCCGATGTATTCCCCAATTAACCCTAACATTATCATAAGCATTCCGCCAATAAAGACAATTGCTGCCATTAGGGAACTAAATCCCATTGGCACTTCAGGATTTACAATTTTCTTAATAATCGTATAGATTCCATAGAGAAATCCTCCACTGGCAAAAGTAACTCCTGTGATAGTTGCAATTCTTAGGGGCAGAATTGAAAATGCTGTAAACCCATTAAACCAAAGCGCCATTAGCTTCTTCATTGTGTAGCCAGAAGTACCTACTTCACGGCTTCTGTGCTGCACCGAAACATTTGTAATATTTCTTGTGGAGCGCAGCACCAAACCAATAATATAAGGATAACTGTTCTCGTATTCCAGCATACTGTCAATCACAAACCGCCTTGCTGCAAAATAACTTGTCAAGTGCAGATCTTTTGGCTTTCCAAGCATAATCCTTGTCATAATATCATTCATCCAAGTTCCAAAATTGCGAAATGCACTGTGCTTTTTATTGTCATAGCTTGCATAGACTACATCACTGCCTTGCTCTATACCGTCTATCAGCTTTCCAACCTCGTCAGCGGGAGTCTGCCCGTCATCATCTAGGCAGACAACAATGTCTCCATCTGCCTTATGCAATCCCGCCATAAGTGCTGCATGCTGTCCAAAATTCTTTGCCAGACTAATTCCCGATATATTTTTATATTTTTGTGCAAGCGCAGTGATAACCTCGTAGGTATCATCAGGCGAACAGTCGTTTACTAAGAAAATATCGTACTCATATGTTATCATACTTTGCATGGTTTCCCTTATTTCTGCCACAACTCCCTCAAGCGTCTTTGCACTCCGGTAGCAGGGAATGACAAAACTTATTTTACTCATTTTGATAATTCCTTTTTTGTTCTACAGTTATTGTGCTATCCACAACCGCAAAGCGGCATAATATCATATGCGGATATGCACGTCTTATTATACCAAACTGGTCAATCTTTTTGACCGCTAGTACACTAAATTGCAAAAAAACAATGCCCTTTTGTAAAAGAACAACCAGGCAAATCAACGTGCTAGTTCCTTAATATTTAGTGTATAGGTATACTATTTATCGAAAGGATTAATTGCACCAAAAAAGATTAAATCCTCATATTTTCCATCAAGAAATAGTTCTTGTCTAAAATATGCCTCCTGCACATATCCTGCTTTCTCGTGCATTCGCACACTTGCCTGATTATACGCCAACACACGCGCCACAACCTTGTGCAGACATAGTTGATCAAAGGCATATTTTAACATTAGTTTTGCTGCCTCTGTGCCAATTCCTTTTCCATATGCCTCCTCTCCGAGAAAGATACCTTCCTCTGCCTTTTTGTGCTCTGCCTCAAAATTTTGCAGGTAGATGCTACCAAGTGGCATATCATTCACATTTTCACAAATAACAAACTGATGCACAAACCCCTGTTCTACTTTATTCTTTAGCCAATCCAAATGTGCTTCCTTAGAAAGAGGAATCCGATAAATAAAATTCTTTACTACATTCTTATCATTTCTCCATCTTACAACTCTGTCTGTATCCGCGGCACAGATTGGCCTTAAATAAATCTGCGCTCCTTTTAAAATCAAATCTTTTCTCAATGGCTCCATAAAATCTCCTCTGTCTGTTTTATTCCCGCAAGCAATGAACCAAACAACTGTGAAGCAGACATTTGCCAAATGTTGCTCACTGTGGGGGTGTTGATTGTTGTTTGATTGCGACAATATCAAATGCATGTACGCCAGATACTGTCTGAACTTGATCAACACATTCTGTGCGCACTGTCATACCGCGCTTTTTGTAATACTGTGTCAACCAATCCAATTTCTGGTTTGGCTTTACTACAAAATATGCTTTTGTTGTATTCCTGTTTTTAGGGTTATACAACGCATTTTGAATATCTTTAAAATGATGTCGTTCCAATTTGCGCCTAGCCAGTGGACTTTTTGCTGCCCACCCACCACAGATATCAAAATTTTTATAAGAACTGCTCTTGTTGGCAAATATCTTCTCTGAATAAGGAGTTCCTTGATAAGAAGTAGAGGAATATACATCCACGATATAATAATTATTTCCATTTTTTCGGCAATAATCCATCAACGCATTCCAACGTGCATCTGCCTGTGCTCTATTTTGATATTCCTTGTACACGCTCTGAAAATTTCCTACAGACACTGCAAGAAATCCTGCAACACACAAAATGTACAACATATATTTTACTGTTTTGTTATTTTTTCTAAAATGACCATCACAGAGCACAAATGCAATCAGCATTACAAACTCTAACAACAACAATGGTATTGTAACGCGGTCCAACAACCTGTCCACCATATATAAATACAGCCACAAAAACCCCCGAATACCAAAAAGACATATAACTTTAAAGATTGCAAGCACTCGCTGCTTTCCTGTCGCCGGAATAATACAGACAATAACATACACCATATATAAAAAAGCCACCGCCATACGAATACCTAATCCTGCAGGAATCCCTGAATCAGATATCTGATGCAAAACAGCATTTTTTATTATTTTTAAATCTTTTAAAATCTGATCTTTGTATCGCCACAATGCTTCCCGCACACTATTTTTGCTGACAAATCCAAACGTATTTCTCAATCCATCTCCATAATTAGAGGTCTTGGCACTTTGTTCCTGATAATTGACAATCGCTTCTAACCGCCAAGTATCAATCGATTCATCTAATGCAAAATTATAGTTTTCAAGCAGTGTGTAAGACTCTTGTGACAATCCAATCGATTCATAGAACGCTTGATTATCTGTGTAATCTGGTAAACCATAAAAATCATACAATTTTGTTCGCGCATCAAAAAAACTCCGAAAATTGCTCCATTCACTTCCTTGATATGCCACCAAATCAACACAGTACGCCGCTGCCATACCCAAAATCGCTGTGCCGACAAGCATTAAATATTTTCTAAAATTTACTGCTGTAAAAATACGTTCCTCTCCACACCATCGCATAAGCCCTGCAAGTAATAAAAATGGCATAAGCATAATACAAACTTCTATCCGAATTAAAAAAGACAACACTACAAGCAACAGTGGAATAAGATTTCTGCGAAAAAACACAGAAGACTTATCAGCATTTTCTACTGTGACAAACAAAAACACTGCCCCTGCCATACAAATTCCTGCTGTGACACTGTACTGTATCACCACAAGCTCTCTCAAAAATAATCCAATTACTAACGCTGCCTCTACCCCAAGCGCCAAAAGTTTCGTCCGTATACGCTTTGTAATAAACAATAACCTTACGGAAATTAGAAAAATCACGCCAAATTGACACAGGCACAAAAACAAGCCATACCATGGAACTGTTGGAATGGCTCTGTAACAAAGCGCAATACACCACGCCAAAGGATACAACATCTGAATACAGTAACCGCTCGACTGGCCTGTATATGCCCCTGACACAATATCCTTGATCATGGTGTCATCATTCAGATCATAATAAAAATCAAATTGGGCAGACAAAAACAGTGCGAGCGAGAACGTAAAAATCAGTGCACCACACACTTTTACTGCCTTTCCTTTGGTGCGGTCATCCATCATACGTGATAGAACTCCTTCACTTTACTAACAATATAGTCCACTTCGCCTGATGTCAGTGCATAATACATTGGCAGACGCAGAAGACGTTCACTTTCCCGGGTTGTATAGATATCCTCCCCAGAAAATCGTCCAAACTTAAGCCCCGCTGGCGCTGAGTGTAGCGGAACATAGTGAAATACAGCCATAATGCCGTTTTCTTTCAAAAATGCAATCAACTGGGTGCGTTCTTCCATATCCTTTGTCTTGATATAATACATATGCCCATTGTGCACACAGCCCTCTGGCACAGTTGGTAACGCTAAAAGTCCGCGCTCCTGAAGTGGACGTAACAGCGCATCATACTGTCTCCACAACAGCAGACGCTTTTGTGTAATCCTATCTATCTGTTCGATCTGCGCCCAAAGATATGCTGCATTCATGTCACTTGGCAGATAGGATGAACCATAGTTCATCCAACGATATTTATCAATCTGACCTCTATAATATTGCGAACGATTTGTTCCTTTCTCCCGAATAATCTCTGCCTCACTAATGTATTTTTCATCCTGAATCAGTAGTGCACCGCCCTCTCCCATGCTCACATTTTTGGTTTCGTGAAAAGAATAGCAGCCAAAATCACCGATTGCACCAAGCGCCTTTCCTTTGTAAGTTGCCGCAATTCCCTGCGCTGCATCTTCCACCACAAACAGATGATGCCGCCTTGCAATTTCCATAATCGCATCCATCTCACATGCCACTCCTGCATAATGAACTGGCAAGATCGCCCTTGTGCGCTCTGTAATGGCCTGTTCAATTAATGTTTCATCAATGTTCATGGTATCAGGACGGATATCAACAAACACTGCCTTTGCACCACGCAGCACAAAGGAATCTGCGGTTGACACAAAAGTGTAGGAAGGCAATATAACCTCATCTCCTTCCTTAATGTCAATCAGTAATGCCGCAAGCTCGTTTGCTTGCGTGCAAGAGGGTGTTAATAGACACTTCGCCGCGCCCGTTTTTTCTTCAATCCATGCACTACATTTCTGTGTGAATGGTCCATCTCCACATATTTTTTGATTTTCAACCGCCTGCCTAATATATTCTAGTTCTTTGCCTGTAAATGGTGGTACATTAAAATTAATCATTCTGATAACCATGCCTTTCCACAATTTCCGAAATTTGGTAAGTTATTCCTCGCTTTATTGTACTCTTTTAATATGATTTTGGCAAGATTTTGGCGCTAATATGCATAACTGTTCATTAATAAAGTTACAATTCACACCCACGCCAGTTTTTATCATGTTATAAGTTATTGAGGTGTGAATTATAACAGATTTTGCACACAAAATGCTAAAAGGCAAGCATTTTGGCGCATGATTCCCACTACTTTGGCGCGGGTGTGAAAAGTAACTTAATAAAAAGCTATTTATAACAGTAATTTATTGTTCAACCTTCGATGTCATTATTTTGTTTCACTCTGAACAAGCACACAGTACTCTTTATTCTGAAAGCATTGTCTGTAACCATTTTCTCTGGCAAATTGCAAAATCAATTCATATTTTTGTAACGCCAGTTTTTCTATTTGCGTTTGATTCTCGAGTGCTGTGCGCCCCAAAATAATAACAGGTGTACTACTAGTTGTCCTATTGTTAGATAACGTGTGAAGTTCTTCCTCCAAAATTTCTATGCTATTAGAATCCAAATCTACCCATGTTGTAAAAATAGCAGGCGCCATATCAAACAAATAAGCGATTGCCGGAATATCTCCATATAATATCACTTGTTTTTTATTTAGCGCATTCTGATATAAATACATATCTAATTCTTCTAGTGCTGTTGCCTTCTCGGCTGTCACATACAAACCAGTTCCCTTATCACTACATTGTAATTCTAATTGCTGTCCATCGCTATGTGCCTGTGTATCATGAAACACAAAGTTGATTCCAAACAAAATACTCTGAACTGTCACACACACAAGCACCATTCCAAATACAAACCGAAATGCAAAACCTATTGTTCCTGCATGATAGGCTCTCCGAAAAGCCTCGCGTGCCATCAATATTGAGACAGGAAACACTAGAAAAAGGTTATTTATAATCGGATAAAGTCCATTGTTGCTCCCCAGCGGCGTAATCAGTATTATAACCGGCAAAAACACTGCCCACAGCTTTAAATTCTGGTTTATTTTGGGATTTGTCAGGCACCAGATGCACAGACAAAATACAATCAGCAAATAGACTGTCACCCACTTGTACATACTAAAATATTCTGTATAATTAAAATCAAACATTCCCCTGCCATAACAGAAGCGCAGAAGCACTAAAAACAGAAGCGAATAAAAAATTTTAAGTATATGTGTCACTTTTGGAGATAATGTTTGCTTTCTTTCAAGTTTTTGAATAAAATAAAAGGCAATCATACCCACAACCATAAAGCCAACAAATAATAACAACCATCCGCTATACAAAATATAATCCCCAAACATTGCACCAAGCATTGCTGTTGGTTTATAATCCGTCGCCTCATTGGTCATTCCAAACAATGAAGCAATCATTCGTGGATAGGCAGCAACACCATAGCGTATTGTGATAACTGTCAGTGGCACAAACAGCCCTACCAGATATCCACCAATGCAGTATAGTGTGTGCATAGCAAGCGAATGTAACCAATTCTTATCACTGTCCCGTTTCCAAAAACAATTGCACCACACAGGCAGAATCAACGCCATATAAGTGACATTGGGCATTCTCACAGCAACACAAAGCCCTAAAATAACACCTGCAATGATGAAATTTCTTTTTTTTCCATCTCTGATTGCCGTGTACAAAACAAGCACTGCCACTGTCATGGCAAGATAGCCAAGATAATGGTACAAAACTACAACTGGTGCCCAACAAAGAGAGAGTGCTGTCAGTTCTGCCACAAACAGCGCAGTTCCCATCCACTGTTTTCTCTGTGCATAATGTTTCCACAAAAACAGATAGACCCACGCAGCAACTGCTCCAACAAGCAGACCACAATATAGATTCATACCAATCCAGCAGCCTCCCCCTGGAAGTTTTGACAAAAACACGCCAGTCACATTTGCCAGATAAGTTGCCAGCTTCCACATTGGATTCAATGTATCAAAAAAAAGATAATTGCCAAGTGCATAGCCCGCATCCATCATATCCAGTCCTATCCAGGTATGACGCAGTGGATAAATCAGTAAAATCAGCGCCGGAAGAATCGTTCTACTGCCCTTTTGTCGAATCCACTCTATCACAGTGCACACTAGATACAACGCAAGCACACTAAAAACCATATGTCCTAGAAATCCCAGCACAGAGTTATCCTCCTGTGCCTCACAGTGTAACCACTTTGGCCATGCATAACGAATATTGATATGCTCATGAATGAGATAGACGCCAAAAGCTGCCCCTGAAAACAGCTCAATCGGTCTCCGAAACCGCTCCAAAAAGGTTCTTGCTTTGCTTCGTTCCTTTTTGCCTTCTGCAAACAAAAGAAACAGTCCCACCGCACCAGTGTAACAAAAGAAAAAATTATACGTATAACCATATTGTATCATTTTTTCAAGGCTGCCTGTTCTAAGATAGATGATCCGAATTAAGAAAAAAGAAAAGAAAATTGCTGCTACACTACCAAAATATAACGCCGCTGCCTTCCACTTTTTTCCAGAAAGGCATGCTTCATAATATCTTAGGTATGCCCCTGTCAGATAAAGAACCACAAACCAAAGGCTGTCATAGCCATATTTATCCCACGGAAGTTGCATAGGAATCACTGTCTTTGAAACACTAAATACCAGTAAAAATCCCAACAATAAATATCTTGTCTCCCGCTGATCCAGATAAGAAATCCCCGCATTGAGAAAAGGCATTAGCAAGCACAGAACAATATAAGACGACGCAAACCAATAATGTTCTGTCACTATGGGAAAACAGTAGGAAAAAAACTGATAAAGATCAAACTTCTGTGCACCGATAATCAGTGCACCGCAGCCAAAAAGCATAGCGTAAAAGAATGTTTGTTTCCATATCTTTATTGGTCTTCTCAGCACTTCTCGAAAGGTCAGTCTCTTTCTACTTCCACGCGCATCCACGCCAAAGTATCCGCTAATCAGCACATACACATTGACTGCCACAATACAAAACGCCTCAATCAGCCATGCTGTATATCCTGTCGCATTCATATTCACTCTTGCAGGTTCTCCCAAGATACCGCCCTTGCTCAGATAATGCAAGCTCACAATCATCAGCATTGCTAGGATACGCAGCAGCTCATAGTTTAATTGCCTCTTTTTTCCTGATGCCATGTTCTTCCCCACTTTCATACGCACTGCAATAACAGCAGTTCTGTAACCATTTTCTGTTACAAGCATCAAACCATGCAAAACTACTTTATGGTGTTTTCACGTGGGTTGTATGCCATAATTGCAGTAAATGCTAAGCGCTGTCTGAGCTGTTACACAGTTCTCTTATCTGTTCTGCAATTCGTCGTGCTCCTTTCGCATCAATCAGATTCTTTTCCTGTCTATGCAAACATTCTCTATATTTTTTATCCTGAATGCATCGCTCCAGTGCCTTCCGCACGCCTTCAGTCACTTGCTCAGACTCCTTGGCAATATTTCCTGCATTGACAATATCTGTCAGTTTTTCCAACTCCTCTGCGCCTTGTTTTTGATTTTCCGCAAAATAAAAGACAATCATTGGAACGCCTAACGAACTAACTTCATAAATGGTACTTCCTGTCGCTGTGATAACCACATCACTGTGTAAAAACAGACTGCGCATATCCTTTACCTTTTCATGAATCTGAATCCGAAATGTTGATTTTTTCTCAAAGTCTTGGTATCTACATTTCAATTCCTCTGCAAATTGATTCAAAGGTCCACTGACCAAATGCAAAGTTATCTCTTGTTCTGTTATGATTTTGTCACGCAACAATGCATCTACAAGCGTAGCTGTCGCAAAATAAGGATCACTTCCTCCTGTTGTGATTGTGACATTGGTTACTTGTGCTGCCACACAGTAAGCAGAAGGCTCTTGAAATGCGCTGCGAAGCGGCATGTAGTTTGCTCCTAACAACACTTTTTGAGGATATTTGTCTATTGTCTGCTGTGTTGTCTCTATTGCATGATACTGCGCAGCTAACCGCGGGGCATAAAGATTATAATTGATTAACAAATCTACAGGATGCGCTTCTCCCATATCCTCAAAGCACACTGTTTTCGCAATTTTGCCAAGAGCAAGATAATATGCGTTTTCTGCCTGATAACTGTCCACTAACACAATATTATCGCACTTTTTCTCACTATTTTTAGAGGCAGATTCCTTTTGAAAAATGGTTTCTAGCAAATCTAGCTCACACATCATATCTCGATAGTCTGTATGCAGAACAATGACCTGAAATCCTCTCTCCTCTATTAATGAACGACATTCTTCGTCCGCCAAAATAAAAACAGGCGGAAACAGGCAGTCCATCTCTGCTGCCGCCTCCGCAACTGACAGACAGCGCATAACATGTCCCATGCCAATCTTTGTATTTCCGTCTGCACGAATATAAAACATCTAACCCAAACGCCTCCTCACACTCCGCACCAGCATAAATGCCTCTGCCCGCTCCATGCCCGCTGTCATACCGCGTGTTTTTGACAGAAAATCCATGCCCACAAGACTTCTTGGATGTGGAAAATCGCAAAGTTCTGACACATAACAGTTCATTGCTTGTTCCTTTTTGTAATAATAATCTGTAATATCCACAAATACATTGGGACAAAACGCAGGCTGCGCGCTATAATCAAAATTCCATTCTGACGAGGAGAGCGTCTCAAAAGCATAAATTTCTGCAACACAGTAATCTCCGATTGGTCTTGATGCCGTAAGCACTGCACGCGCCGTATACTGATGATCCACATTCAAATCTCCGCTGTAATGTGTATAGACAATCTCTGGATGCAACTTTTCAATCATTTGTTCGACTACTTTTACAATATCAAGTAAATCCACATGGTCAAAACGATTATCGGGAAAGTCCGCAAAAAATACTTCCTGATAGCCAACTGCCTTGGCGCTATCCAACGTATTTTTATGTAACGCTTCCACCACCTTTTGATCGATATCCTCTCTGTGTCTGCCGCGGGAAGTCTGTCCTTCCCCTAAGATTAAAGCATAAACCTCATCGCCTTCCGCCACGTGTCTTGCAACGGTACCGCCAACACCAAGAACCTCATCATCAGGATGCGCTGCCACAATTAATACCTTTTTCATATTAATCCCCCATGCCGCCTTTTGGCGGCTCAAATAGAAATGAAAAACGCTGTCCTTTGCGTTTTTTCCTGTGTGAAACTTAATCGTTCTTAGGCAGTGTCTTTTGCTGCCTTAGAACTATTTTTCACACTACCCTCCGCTTCGTTATAATTCATCTTTACACCGAAAAACTACCCGCGCCGAAAGTTCTTTTTTCTCCGTAGAAAAGTCTGCCTTCTCAAACTCTAAACAATACTTTCCAAACTCTATAAATGCTCTTGGGTAATCCTCTGCATCCAACATTCTAATATAATCATAAATTTTGTCTAAATCCATTTCTGGTGTTATTTGACTTTCTTCTGGCTTCCTGCGTTTAAAGATTACTGGTTCGCCCTCCTGCGGTACAGGTTCTTGTTTTTTCCGATTTCCACCCTCCAAAAAAAGTGGTATCATCTTCTCAAAAATAATATCTGCGCATCGTATAAAAATCTCTTGTGCACTGCCTTCTAAAGATAGCGCATGTTTCATATACACCGGTCCGCCGTCAAGTTTCTCTGTCATCTTAATCGCTGAAATTTTTGTTTCCTTATGACCACGCACAATCAGATTTTGCAGAGGACTTCCGCCACGCCCATAAGGTAAATCTGTCATATGAAATACCACGCATTCCCAGTTATCTGTAATCTCACGCGGCATAATATAAGACCAATGTGGCAAAAAGATATAATCCGGCTGAAAATTGCGCACATTTTCCGCTGTAAATTCTTCTTTCTTTGTATAGATGCAAATTTCATGTTCCCCTTCATACCTTTTTTGCATTGCTTGTGCGTGCGCAATGTTCCAAGACTTAATCGTCGCTATAATAATTCGCATTCCTCACTGCCTCCAAACAAGTTCATATTGGATAACATCCTTCTTTTTTATTGGTGTAAATCCAAATTTTTCAAAAACCCTTGCCGACGCAAGATTCTCCTGTTTTACTTGTCCAACAAGTGTTCGCTTATCCAACATCTTTACAGTTTCTAGTTCCTGCAAAAACAACTGCATCAATGTAGTCCCATATCCCATTCCTCTATATTTTGCAGCAATACTATAATCAATAAACGCCTTATCGCCCTCAATATTTAGCCGAATCTGTCCCACTGGAAGCTCATTGTCGCATAAGATATATTGATAGATAGAATCCTTTGTCATTATATTTGCAAACCACTTTATATGGTCTGTATAAGGTATTTTTTCTGTATGAAATGCATTGGCTCGGACTGTATCGTCATTTGCCCATTCAAACAAAAGTTCTCTATCTGCTAAGCACACTTGTCGCAAGTGCAATTTTGTTTTGCTTATTCCCATTGAATCTCCTTTTTAAGATAACATCTCGAAAAGACTTTAAAAATCTATAAAGGACCAAGAATCTATACTGGCGGTCAAGCAGATTCGCCACTCAGTATAATATAATACACACAACCGCATAAAGAAATCTACCACTATGCAGCTTACTCACGGCAGATTTTATCTGTCACCAATATCACTGATATCAGAAAAAGCCAATGGTGTCCCGCGCTTTAAATCACGCTTTGCAGTTCGCCCTAACACTTCCTTATAATGTTTTGGTTTCAGTCCATATGCTGGTCGAATACTTCTAATATTCTCTGGTGTAAGCCTTTCGCCTGCCGCAATATCTTGCACTATAAATAAAGAACGACGAAAACATGCATTGCTTTCCTCCTGACTGGAAATACCATAGTAGACAGTTCCCATTGCTTTTTCCACTTCGCGCACTTGGTCAACCATATCTCGAAATTCTGCGGGTTCCATAGAAAAGCTAGAATCTGGATTTTTAATCGCACGACTGATACAAAAATGTTTCTCAATTACATTTGCGCCGATTGCAATCGCTGTAGTAGCACTAAAAGCGCCCATAGAATGGTCTGAAAGCCCTACCGGCGTTCCAAACCGTTGTTTCATATCTCGGATTGTACTAAGATTCATCTCCTCACTTTTTGCTGGATATGCGCTTGAGCACTTCATCAGTACAAGCTGTCTATTCCCTGTATGATAAATTGCTGCAACTGCCTCCTCGATTTCTTCCAAAGTTCCCATCGCTGTGGACATAATAATTGGTTTCTGCTTGGAAGCAATATATTCCAACAAAGGAATATCTACCAGCTCAAAAGAAGCAATCTTATAAAACTCCACTCCCAATTTCTCAAGAAAATCAACAGAAGTAGTATCAAACGGCGTCGAGAGAAAATCAATTCCAACTTTTTTCGCCTCATCGCGAAGTTGTTCGTGCCACTCCCACGGTGTATATGCCTTCTGATACAACCCGTAAAGATTTTCCCCCTCCCAAGTGCCTTTTCCAATCTGAAAATATTGATTCTGGCAGTCTATGGTCATCGTATCTGCTGTGTAAGTCTGTATCTTTACACAATCTGCGCCAGCGTCTTTGGCCACATGAATTAATTCCAATGCCCGCTCGATACTACCTGCATGATTTGCAGACATCTCCGCGATGATATAGGCTGGATATCCATCTCCTATCACTCGTCCATTTATATTGATTGTACTGCCCATCTTATCCTTTCACTTATCCTTTCACGAATCTAAATTCTTTTCCACTTGCAACAGTTTATACTTCATTTCTGCAAGCGCCCAATCCTCCAGCGTATCAATATCCTGTACATAGCGTTCCTCTTGTATTATTGGAACTGCATGTTCCATCCAGATTGCCTTTTGCTGCAAAAAACGCTCCACATTCAGACAATAAAATTGACCGCAGTCATGATAAAGAGGTTCTAAATCCTGCGAGCGCTTTGCCATATTTTCTGGCCATTTAGGGGTAATTTTATTATTGTTAATAATAACGCCTCTTTGTGGTGGAAAAGAAAATCTTACAACTGGAATCACACAGTCTGCCTGCTCCTGTTCTAATAGCTGCATTGCTGTGCTTAAAATATTTGCTGTCACAAAAGGCGCTGTGGGATAAATGCAACATGCCGCCTGAAATTCCTTTCCTGTCTGCGCATATGCCGTTAAAACTTCCGCGATCACATCCGCTGTGGTAGCAAAATCATTCGCTGTTTCTTCACTCCGAAAAAAAGGAACCTTTGCCCCTGCTTGCTGTGCAATCTGCGCAATCTCTGCGTCATCGGTTGACACCATCACTTCCTCAAACAATCCTGTCTGTAATGCTGCCGCAATACTGTATTCCAAAATTGGCTTTCCCAAAAACGGCCTGATATTTTTGCGCGGAATCCGCTTACTGCCGCCTCTTGCTGTTATAATTGCTATGCTTTTCATCCAAATGCCCCTTAATTTTTTATCTTTTACTTTTTATAATAATCCACGATTTTCTGTACTGCCCGAATCACATCATCCACATCCTTGTCTGTCAAGGAATAATAAATTGGCAAACTCATCATCTCCTGATACAACTTTTCCGCATTTGGGCAGAGTCCTTTTTGATAGCCAAGCTTCTCATAGTAAGGGTGCCAGTACACTGGAATATAATGCACATTGCAGCAAATATTCTCTGCTGTCATCGCCTCAAAAAATTCTCTGCGGTCAATCTTTAGTAATTCTGGTCGTATCCGCAGTATGTAGAGATGTCTGGTCGTGTCCGACTCTGGAATCTCCTGCTGCACAAAAAGTTGCGGTATCTGCAAAAATGCCTCATTATATCGTTCTACAATCTCTCTGCGCCGTTTAGAAAACTGCGCAAGCTTGTCAATCTGGCTTAATATCAATGCACATTGAATATCTGTCAGTCTATAATTATATCCCAAATCAATTTGCTCGTGATACCAAGGACCATGACTCTCATTCACATAATATGGTTCCTCTTTTGTAATACCATGTGAACGGCAGAGCAAAAGTCTTTCGTATAAATCATCTCGATTTGTAAGGACTGCGCCACCCTCACCGCCTGTCACTGTCTTGACAGGGTGAAAACTAAACGTTGTCATATCTGCAATGCTGCCCACTGGTTTTCCTTTATATTTTGTGCCAATCGAATGGGAAGCATCCTCTATTAGAACAATATCCCTCTCATGACATAACGCCATCAGTTCATCTAACTTAACAGCCTGTCCTGTATAATCCACCGCGACCACCGCTTTTGTCTGGCTGGTAAGCTTCTCCCGAACACGCTCTGGGTCAATATTATAAGTTTTTGGATCAATATCCGCAAAAACTGGTTTTGCCCCACAGTAAAGTGCACAGTTTGCAGAAGCTGCAAATGTAATAGGGGTTGTAATTAGTTCATCGCCCACGCCAACACCTGCTGCCATCGCCGCTATATGGAGCGCAGCAGTGCCATTGCTGCAAGCAACGGCATACTTTGCTCCTGTCAACGCACAGAGTTTTTGCTCAAGTGCTGTAACTTTCGGTCCACAAGTCAGATAATCACTGGTCAATACTTCCTCCACAGCCTTGACATCCGCCATATCAATGTACTGATGACCATAAAATAGTTTCGTATCCCGAACCGGAGTTCCTCCGGCAATTGCTGGTTTTTCCATTCTTATAATAATGTTCCTTTCTCTATTCATAAAGGTCTGTTTTTAAAAGTGTACGAATCTGCTCCACAGAGAGCCATTCTGTATTGTTTCCTGAAGAATAATAAAAACCTTCCTCCACTTTTGTGCCGCTTGGATTTGGACGCTTTGACTCCTGCCAAAACATCTGTGGATAGATAATAAAATTCTTTTCATATTTGTATGTTGTCATGGAATCTTCTGCTGTAATCATCACCTCATGAAGTTTCTCGCCGGGGCGAATACCAACTTCCACAGTTTTCATGCCAGGTGCCATCGCTTCCGCAAGGTCTGTAATCTTAAAAGACGGAATCCTGCTGATAAATGTCTCACCGCCCTTTGCTTCCTCAAGTGCCTTGATTACAAGCTCAACTCCCTGCGTTAGACTTATCCAAAATCGTGTCATGCGATAATCCGTAATGGGAAGCTCTTTTGCACCCTCGTTAATTAACTTTTGAAAAAGTGGTATAATTGAGCCACGGCTGCCTGCTACATTTCCATATCTTACAATCGAAAAGTTCAAATCCTTTGTGCCACAGTAAGCATTAGCAGCAATAAACAATTTGTCTGATACCAGTTTCGTGCCCCCATATAAATTGACTGGATTAACTGCCTTGTCTGTAGACAGCGCAACCACCTTTTGAACACCTGTGTTGAGCGCTGCATCAATTACATTCTGTGCACCATTGACATTCGTTTTAATTGCCTCATTGGGATTGTATTCACATGCTGGCACCTGTTTAAGCGCCGCAGCATGAATCACATAATCTACGCCCTCAAACGCGCGTTTCATACGCTCATAATCCCGCACATCACCAATAAAAAACCGCAGTTTTTCTTTATATTGTGCAAAATCATTCGCCATCACCCACTGTTTAAACTCATCTCGTGAATAAATTATAATTTTCTTTGGGTTATAGTGTGTCAGCACATACTCTGTAAAACATCTTCCAAAAGAACCTGTACCGCCTGTAATCAATATTGTTTTATTATCTAATAACATAGTATATTTCCTCCGTTTTTTACAAAATCTTTGTAACAATTCAGCCTTTGGCTTCTCATTACAAGCATCAAGACAGAATCGCTTCATCATGTCACCATGGCTTGATGTTTTTAACCGCTACACGATTTGACCGACTTTACAGCAAATGCAAAGTCCTGTGCTAAACTGCAACAAATCCTCTTTATTCTACCATAATTTTCCTATCCCGTCAAAATTTAGCAATATGCTCTTATTTGTTATTCCGAAAAGACAAGACTTGCTGTGACCTGATTCAGAATTCTATCGTACACAATAATATTCCATCTGCCTCCCATCTGATAATGGTCTACCTCGTCAATAAGCACTTGGTAAACATTTCCGACTCTCGCAAGAACTAAAGCACTGTCCCCAATCTTTCTGTGGCGGATTCCTGCCTCTTTCCATGTAATGTCAAGCGCTACTTTACAGTCCTCATACACCCACTGGCGCGTCTCTTTCCCTTTTTTTGCTTTTGTATCTGTCACTATAAGAATAAAATTTTTGTCCTCTTGCAGCATCTCAAGACACTCTTTTGCCGATGTGGCTGCCATATACGCTTTCCATCCTTTTCGCTCTCGATATGTACACGCCATATCCCAAGCGTTAGGTTTTTCGTCTGCTCTCCTATCTGGCAACTCATAATTTTCTTTAAGATATTGTCCCAGATGGCTTGTAACTTTCCTAGCTCCAAAATCATTAAGATGCTCGTCATCCCGAAAATCTGCTGCCAAGTCAAGCTCTAGTACATCGTTATAAAAAAGTTCATTGTAATCTACAAATCGCACGTCTCGTGCATCTGCAAGCGTTCGCAATGCCTCTGTCTCATACCGATGCCAGTTTTCCTTCGGTGACTTGAACAATAGAAGTTCTGCATTGTTCTTTTTACACAAACGAACAATCTCATCCAGATAATGGATATTTTCCTCCTCTATCCACGCATCACCATCATAATCATATTCATTCAAAGTAACTGCGGTTTCCGATACAGACTGTGTTTCCAGATAACCTTTAGTATAGTTTGTCTTATCCTGACCAAAATATGTATAATCCAGCTTGGTTAACTCTTTCCATCGACTGTGATAGCGAAACATAGGAAAAACATAGGAAAAATATTCTGCATTGACTGCGCCAACCGACTGGTAAATACATTGAAGCTTGTCTATAGAGAGTGGTATGTCTGTCAATCCCCAACGAAGTCCCGCCTCGCTAATATTATAAAGACCACCGCCCACCATCATATTTACTTCAAGCGCCACCACTTTAGGTTTTTGGCGCCGAAACGCTTCTTTTAAATAGAGCACCGAAAGATTCATAGGCTGTGACGAACTGCCAAAATCATACGCGGCTATCCCATACTCCTCATATAATACAATTGGGTCTACTGTGCAGAAACTATTGCTGCTGCCTATTACAATCACATCGATATCATTCTTTTTTTCTGCATAGAAACCGTTTACAATGCTTGTAGAATCTCCAATAAATTTGGCACACACAATTTTACTGGCAACTGTCAGCACAAAACAAATCAACATAAAAAAACTAACAACAGCGATCAAACGGGTGATTATTGCTTTTCTTGTCATTACCGCCTCCTGTAATCGATAACAAACTTTCAAAATTTCTTTGTACCTGATTTTATTCAAGAACGCCATCGGCGTTCTTGCTGCGAAGCGATTTCTTCTGCGCGCTTCTGCAATCCGCCGGAGGCATATCAGATGGGGGATTGAATCCCGCCACTGATACAAAATCGAGTAGAGAAGATTCATCTTCTCTCTACTCGTTGCGCCGCCTATGCGCCACTTTAGTGGCATATTTCCTCTGCATCGGCGTGTGCATAAGCAGCTCGCCGCCTATAGAGGCGGGAGTCATACCACATCTGATATAATTAAAATTGGAAATATATAAACTGTGACGCATCATATCCTTCTCCGTACACACCAAATACAAGGACCATCACGAGCAAAATCGCCACTATCACATACTGCACTATAAGACATTGCTCTTTTACAAGCATATCAAACAGCATTCTCTTTTTCGCATAACAAGCATCTACAATTAACAAAATCAAAATACCAAACAACAGTACGCTCATTTCTTTTCTGTCCAATCCTAGATAAAATATGGATTCATCAAACAGCGACCAGACATCAAAATTCTGAAATATTCTTTGTAGGTAATATATTGCATCTTTTACTGAATCTGCACGGAAAAACACAAAAGAAAACGCAAACAGCAAAAAAGTGCAGATGCCACGGCAAAACTGACAGACAAGCGTTTTCCAGCGTATATGAAAAACACGGTCGAACCATTTCCATAGTGGTTCCAACAAATCCTCAACAATAATATAAATTCCTTGTATTGCGCCCCACACGACAAAATGCCAACTTGCGCCATGCCAAAATCCACTCGCCAAAAAAGTTATCATGGTATTAAAATATTTACGTATTTTTGAACAGTGACTTCCTCCCATTGGAATATAAAGGTAATCGCGAAACCACGAGCTTAACGAAACATGCCAGCGCCGCCACAATTCCCGAATACTTGTGGAGAAAAAAGGTGCTTCAAAGTTTACCATAAGCTCAATTCCAAGAATCTTAGCAGCGCCCATCGCGATTGTAGAATAACTTGCAAAATCACAATAAATCTGTACTGCAAATAATACACTGGCTATTAGAAGCGCCACGCCACCAAATAAATAATACATGTCAAATACTTGGTTGACCAACACTGCTGCGCGGTCTGCAATGACCATTTTCATAAAAAATCCCCAGAGCATTAAGAGCAATCCTCGCGTTATTTTATCAAAACTCCACATTCTCTGATATTTCATTTTCTCAATCTGCCATAATAAATTTTTGCTGCGCTCGATTGGTCCTGCAACCAACTGTGGAAAAAATGATACAAACAGTGCATACCTTATAAAGTTTCTCTCTGCTTTTACTGTCCCGCGATACACATCAATTGTGTATCCCAATGCCTGAAATGTATAGAATGAAATTCCGACAGGAAGAACAATCTCCAAACTAGGCGTTCCCATCTTTACACCAAATACAGAACATACTGTCGCAATGGTGTCATGCAGAAAATAAAAATATTTAAAAAATACAAGTAGCGCCATATTACTTACAATCGCCACTATCAAAATAACACTACACTTTGTTTTGCTTTGTACCCCTTTTGCTTGAATCCGCCCCATAACAAGGGCACACAAATATGTAATTACTGTGGAGGCAAGTATTAAAATTCCATATTTTGCATTCCAGCTCATATAGAAATAATAGCTCGCAAGCAACAGCCACAACTGTCGTAATCTTTTAGGTATCCCATAATACAGCAAAACTACCGCTGGAAAAAAAATTAAAAATTCAAATGAAGTAAATTGCATATTCTTCTAACTCCCACACGCTGTTTTAGCGACGCTCCAATCAAGAACAATACTACTACTCACAACTTAGAAAGTCGTTCATACAACCGTTCAGGATAATACGGAAAATTTTGCTACACAAAATCGCTCCTTATCCCTGAATCCTGTTCTCACAAAATGCACAGCACATTTCTGACCTGTGAAAAGTAATAAAACTATCCTTGAATATGACGTATTTTGCGCCGGTAAAACCAAAGCAGTTGAAAATATAACTTAAATTTTAATGGGGACTCCATATGCATTGCTGCAAGTTTTTTCTGCTCCGCATCAAATGCATTCTGATAATAAATATTTTCCTGAAAATCAGGAAATTCTTGTCGTATCCCTTCCGCAATCTGTTTTAAAAAACGAACTTTTGGCTTCTTCACGCCTAGCATATAAGTAAAAAGTGTATTCATATAATACAACTTTGAAAAAGCAAACTCAAATTCCTGTCTGTATGGCTTATAAATATTATATCTGCGCGCTTCCTCAATCAGCTTCTCTCCCATCAAAAGCCGCATCTCACACTTCTCTTGGCTAATTTCATGCACAGTAGACAAATCGTGTTGATAATAGTAGTAAAGTGGTTCTTCAATTTTTTCAAAGTGCGTAAAATGTAACATCCAAATTGGCGAAGCACAGTTGTCTTCATAGAATGTATTTTCTGGAAAACGCAACTGGTAAGTGTCAATCACAGATTTCAAATAAATCTTAATCACCATACTACCGGGATTCATAACAAGTTTTTTGTACCGTTCACGGTCCAAAATCCCTGTCTGGTCCATTGTGTTATTTGGCATTAGTTTCCCGACTTCCATAGTGTGAGAATCCACCATACAATAGTCACAGCCCACAACATCCGCTCCAGTTTTCTCTGCTTTTTTAATCAGCTTTTTATACATATCTGGGGCAACCCAATCATCAGAGTCAACAAATCCAATCCATTTGCCACGCGCTACTTCAATTCCTCTATTGCGTGCACCGCCCTGTTTTTGATTCTCATAGGACTGAACAATCTTGAATTTCCATGGGTAATTTGATTCATACTCTCTTAGAATTTCCATCGACGCATCTGTAGAGGCATCGTCAACCGCAATAATCTCATAATCTGCAATTGACTGCCCAATCAGCGAATCCAAACAATATTTCAGTTTGTTATCCGCTGCCATATTATAAACAGGTACTACAATACTAAGCTTCATTCTAACTCCCACTTCCTTTCAAGATTTGACACCGCCAATCAGTTCACCTACATTAGCGCTCTTTTACAATTCTGCCTTCTTCCACGCGAAATACCATATCACATTTCTCAATTGTCTGTAGTCGATGCGCTATAATAACAAGTGTTTTTTTACCGTGTAATCGATTGATAGACTCCATAATTGCTGCTTCTGTGTCATTGTCAAGCGCTGAAGTCGCCTCGTCAAGAATCAATACCTCTGGGTCATTGTACAATGCCCGCGCAATACCAATTCGCTGACGCTGCCCACCAGAAAGCCGAATGCCACGCTCTCCAATACCCGTATTGACTCCATCCGGCAATGCCTTTACAAAAGTATCAAGCTGTGCCTCTCTAAGCGCATGCCACAGTTTCTCCTCGTCAATCTCCTCCTCTGGGATCCCAAATGCAACATTTTTTCTAATATCCGCATCTAACAAAAAAATCATCTGTGGAATATAGCCTACATTGGCAAGCCACTCGCGATAGTGTTCTTGAATATCCACATCATCTGCCAAAACTTTTCCCTCTTGCAACTTTAAAAGTCCAAGTAAAATATCAATAATTGTTGTCTTTCCTGCTCCGCTTGCACCTACCACTCCAATCGATTTACCAATCGGAAATGAAACTGTCGCGTGGTCAAAAATAAGCTTGTCCGAATTGGGATAGTGATAGGTGATGTTAGACAATTTCACTGCGCTTGTGACTGGCAGCTTCTCTTTTGCAACCACCGCATAGGAAATATCAGTATGTTCCTCGTCTGTCTCCTCAACAAGATTATCACTCACATTAAAGAAAAACGGCTCATTAAAAGCCATACTTGTTATTTGATTGTTGATGCGACTTGCAGCAGGAAGCAGACGCATCGCAGCAATTCCAAATGCTGCAAACAGTGATACCATACTAGACACATTTGCCCCTGCCACAATCAGCACCATTATATAGCCAAGTAATCCTGCCATACATACGGTTTCAATTAAAAGTTTCGGGGAGTTGTTAAACAAGCTAAATCGCTCCATTGCCTTCACATATCCCTCGCCAACCTTACAATATTCTTTGATAAAGTATTGCTCACGTCCTGCGACTTTAATTTCCTTAATGCCCTGTACTGTCTGGGAAATCCATGCAAACATGGATGCGCCATAATCCTGGTTTTCTTTTCCAGTGCGGTTCATAATCGGCTTGACAATCTTTTTGATTACAACCAGAGTCAACACCAACAATACTGCAATGACCACTGTCATCACAGGATCTTGCATGGCAAGTGCAAACACAAGAAATACAGCGACAATCACCTCGGAAGCAATCTGCAAAACAGCCATAATCAACGCATACATGTTGCTGACATCCGCTGTAATACTTCGTTGAATTACAGATGTCTCCGCATTTAAATAATATTCATACTCGCGCCGCACAAAATTTTTCATCAAACTTGAGGCGGTCTTAAACTGATTACTGTAAATAAAACGATACAGACTTCTCTGAAAGAAAAATTGAAAACTGTTTTTCGCTATATATAACAAAATTAAAAATACAATCGCAAACACAGAAAACTGTATGGTATTTTGCAAGTGAAACACACTGCTAATTTTCTGATAGGTCTCTCCTTGCTCAAGTGCCACTGGGTCTAAAATAAGCTGTACTACAGCCATCACCATCATCACAGCCCCCGTTTCAAGCCCTGCCGAAATCATCATCATTACAAAAAGACGCACCATAGCACTCTTTTGTTTTTGATCCATCAATATATGAATCTTCTTTAATATTTTTAACACAAATACTTCAACCTTTCTCATTCTTATATTTTTATTCGTGTCGCTCAAAAGAATTGTAACGTGCAAGAATGCTATTGCAACGGAAAAGCCCATTTGACGGACATATAACAATAACCCATTTGCATACCTGTAATATCGCTACAATTCCTAAAATATAGTATATGTCATATTGTCCATAAACACAACCCACTCAAAAGTTATTTTGAGGAATTCGCTACAGATTACCTTTCTCTATCCGGGCACAGAAACAAAAATAGTTCGGAACACAAATCACACTCTGTACTCCGAACCATTTTTATTTGTCAGCCATTGTAAGCCCCGCCTTTTTGTTGTATGCATGTTTTTCAGGGTCCTCATATGCATCCCAAAAAGATGCGCCAAGATTTATTTTCTCCTCCACAAAATCCATATTGTTAAGCGCTGTTGTCACAATAGAGACTGCCCTCTTAATGCGAAGTCCCTCAAAAAAATTAAGAACTTCCACTGGAAACCGTCCGCGAAGCACTACTGCGTCTGGGCAGAGCATCTCATAGTCAATCGTATCTCTTGGATGCGGTTTTATCAGTACCCGATATCCTTTACAATATTGCGCAATCACATCTACACAAACTTTCTTTCGCGCCTCCACATCAACTGGATGCGGTTCTGTCAGAAAACAGGCAAACTCCTCACCTTCCCGAGACGGCTTTAGCTGCTTCATCAAGTTCTCTGCATCTGCAATAAACGCCTGAATCATCAACTTTTTCTGTTCTGAAGTCAACGCCAACTCTAAAGGTTTTCTTGGCTCCTCTACAAACCGTGGACAGTCAGTAGGCACAACACTCCTGTCATTAATTTCCATGTCAATACAATATTTTCCCCATCCGTTCATAATAAATATAAGATTGAGACGAGAAAACCAAGTCTTAAGGCGAAAATGTCCATGATTTGCAACATAGGCATCATCTAAATTTTTAAGACAGTCCAACCCATCTTCCACCGCGTGATAATAAATACGCTTGTAATTTAGATAGTATCCAATTGGGTCGCTATCACAAAACACATAGATATCTTCATATGCCTTAAAATCAATCACCTGCATATATGGAATCTCACACTTTGCAAGTTTCTTTGTAAAAATAATGCGATTTATCATATGTTTTAACAAATTACGATAGTTTTTCCTATATTTTGCAAGTTCTGGAAAAAAATCCTCCCGTTTTTCATCCAATGCAATAACTTCATGAAAAATTTTTGTCTTTACAAGCCTGTCCCCTAAGTGCTCAAAGTCTGTTGATATGGAGCTCAACGCGATATCCGCTTTCTGGTACTGATTGACTGGCGTCTGTCTTACCAATTTCATTTCTTTTAAGATTGCCACATACACATGATAGAAAGTATGGCAAACATATATTCTACTTTTTGTTTTTTTCATTTATGACACCTCGTCTGTCTTGGCAGTTCTAGTATATTGATACCCTTTCCTTGGCGCAATTAACGGTGCTAGACTTAAAGGCCCTTCTTTTTCTGGCACCACACACCCTTGTATCAATCCGTCACAGAATCGAAAAAGTCGGTCCGCTGCCTCCTTGGGATTCCATTTCTCTACAATTGTATGATATGCATTAACCGCCAATCTTTTTCGCAATACCTCGTCCTGACACAACGTCAATACTTGATTTTGAAATTCTCGATAACGCCCTGTTTTATATACCAATCCATTAAAACCATGTTGCATTAGAAAAGGGACTGCTCCAATGCCACTTCCTGCTACAACTGCACAAGCACTGTTCATCGACTCATTTAAAACTGCTCCCCAGCCTTCCAGATAATTGCTGGTAAACAAAAAAATATTTGACGCCTCCATATAGCGCCGCACCTCTTGCGGCGGCTGAAATCCATGAAACGTAACGCGATGTTCCAGATGCCAACTGCGTACAAGTTCTAAAAGCGTTCCCGCAAGTTCTCCATCTCCCACCATATCCAAATGAAAAGAAATCTTTTGTTTCTCGAGAAACCTTGCTGCCTTTATCGCATATTCTGGATGCTTTAATTTTAGAAAACGACCTGCCCACAAAATTCTAATCTCTTGTCTACCACTCTGTTCAAAGTGATGTTTTTGTTCAAACAGTTCCTCTAAATTGTAATAATTTACGGCTGGAAAATAACCCCAGACAAATTTCTTGTCTGGATATGCATGTACAAGCCCAAAATCAGACGCCACATAAGCACCGTGACACAACAAATATACAGGCGCATTTGCATATTGTGTATGGTCTTCGTACTTTTTCTTTCGGCCGCGCGGGGAGATAGATTTCCATTGCCCTTCTCGGTAAAGACGCTCACTTGCACGAATCACAATCTTTCCCGCATTGAGTCTAGGCTTAATATAACTTTCATCTTCAACACCGCCGAATACAACCACATCACTGTCCATAATCCGTTTGGCACACTGTTTCGCATCCTGATAATAAAGCATTAAATACGGAATCGCACGAACTTCATTCCCCCAACCCATTTTTACTCGGTCTTCTTCCATTGGAGAGGTCTGTATAAAGGCAAATTCTACGCCAAGTCTTTGATACAACTCATTTGCCATTGGAATTTGGTGATGATTAATATAATTAGACACAACTGTTAATCTCATGATAGATATCCAAAAGCCTCCTGTAATTTGTCTCCGGGTCATGTGTTCTAAGCGCATGTGCCTTTGCATTGGACGAGAGCGATATTGCAAGTTTATCATCCTCAAAGATACGAAGAATAGAATCCTTTAAACGCTTAGGCTTATCCTTTGGATACAAAAAACCATCCTTTCCGTCATTCACCAAATTATGCACACCACCAACATTTGCAGAAACTACTGGAACACCTAGAAGCATCGCCTCGCCAACCGAATTGGGCGAATTTTCAATTGCAGATGGGCATAAAAACACATGTGTTTTCAAAAAGCGCGCGCACATTTTGTCTGATTGTAAACGTCCAACAAAACGCACATGGTCTTCCAATTTGTTTTGTTTTATCTGTTTGAGCAAAAATTTTCCATACCCTGAAAGCTTAATCTTATCCTTAATACTATCATTTGCCGTGATGACATCCCCTGCCACATAGACAACCGTATCCTCAAATTCTTCCAAAAGGTCTGGCAAAATGTCAATCACATAGTGTAAACCTTTAATTGGATAATTTCCTTGACTTAAAAAAAGAGAATACCGTTCAATCTTATCAATACTCCATGTATCATTATAGAAGTCCGAGCGCAGTGTCTCATTCATAAAATGGTATCTTGCATCGGGTGCAAGTTTTTTTGTCATCTCCCTGTCAAAATCCGTTCTACCAGTAACATGCCCCACCATAGAAAGTGCTTCCTTCTCATATTCTCCGCGCTTTGCAAACTTTGCCTGCTGGTCAAACAGACCATCTTTTTTAAGAATATCGCGAAAAGTCTTTTTCTTCTGTACGGAATAAGGCAAGTCTGCCATATATACTTCCGCAATCGAACTGCAAAGTCCCTGTATTCCAATTAGCGTGCGCGACGGGTGTCGAAATGCCTTTACGCATGCGAGCGTATGTGGATACTCTGTGCCAAAGATATGAACAATATCTGGCTCAAAATCTTTTATCACAGCACCAAGACTCTCCTCTAAAGCAGCGTCATATTTCTCTGGATGCACCGTGTCTTCGCGAAAAATATAATAGTTAATTCCTTGTGCCTTATCCTTCACAAATAAGGAAGTGTCTTCTTTCACAAATCTTCTGTTCTCCGATTCTGGAAAACAGATTCCAAGTGTTATGTCATTTCTATCCTGATGTGCCATCAATTTTCCTGCAAGACCAGAAAGCCATCCTTCCTTAATTACAATTTTTTGCCCCAGACTCTTTGCGATAAACGGGAGCATAATATTACACAACCATAAAACTCTCATACAATCCCCTCCATATGGTCAAAATAGTCTCTTAAACGCTCCTTTTCCCCTATTTTAAGAAAGTGTCCTTGAGCCTATCAAGTTACCTGTTCGCTTTCTTCTGAATCTTGTATATAACTTTTTTAATCTTATTATAGATTCCTGACAAATGTTGGTTTGACGCTATGGCGCCTCGCAAGGGTGCTAAAGTCAGTAACAACAATAGTCGGTATCGGTCAGCCTTTTTCTTGCCAAGATAGTGAACCACAATCTCACGATGCTGATAGGCAGAACGCTTTTGGTTCTTTTTCGTCTCAGAATAGCCGCCCCCTTCATACACCGCAACCACCACAGGAATATACAAGATTTCTGCCTTTTGCTTATAAAAACACCATAGAAAATGTTCGTAGTCTGCCCTTACAGTATACTCTGGCCGGTATGCCCTAATGCCAAACATTGTTTTATGGTAGAAACAAGTCTGATGGCAAGGCACATTTCGATAACATGTAAAATCATTTATTTCTGGTGATGCATATATCACTGTTTTTTGCATCTTATGGTACAAATTTCCATATACAATATCTGCTCGATGCCCCTCTTTTTGCAGTTTTTTAATTTCCGCAGTTACTTTTTCTAGCACATTTGTATGATAAAAGCTATCGCCAGTATTTAAAAACAGAAAATATGTTCCATTTGCCAATGCTATTGCCTGATTCATTGCATCATAAATGCCACTATCCTTTTTTGTATACACATGAAGTCGTGTATCTGTGTATCGTTCTGCAAGCGCTTTTACAGAACCGTCCTTGGAGCCACCATCTTTTATAATTACTTCATAATTTGGATATGTCTGTTCTAAAATACTATCTATGGTATCATAGAGCCGCTGTCCAGAATTTAGACAAACTACAATAATGCTGTAACAAATTTCCTGCTCCATACGAATCTCCCTTTTCTTAAAATTGCCGCTCTAACTCCCATCTGCCCGCTTTAGCGGGCCTACTAATCAGGATGTGGGAAATTTTAATTTCACACGAACTCCCATCTGCCCACTTTAGCGGGCCTACTAATCAGGATGTGGGAAATCTTTGATTTCACACTAACTCCCATCTGCCCACTTTAGTGGGTCTACTAATCAGGATGTGGGAAATTTTTGACTTCACACTAAATCCTTCTGCAAAATCAAAAGCGAAACTATTATGTAACAATTTGGCTTTTTTCTTTCTGTCGCAGGCATTCAACCATATCTCAAATGTGTGAGGACTCCCATCTCTGTAGGCGGCAAGCAACTAATTCGTATCCGTAGCGACATTCAATGCCCCATCTAATATACCTCCAGCAGACTGCACAAGCACGCAAAAGAATGCTATCCTGTTGCGTATAATGCGCGGCAGCATAAACGCCCAATGGCGTACTTGAAAATCTATCAAAGAAAACAATTTCTTTACTTGTGTATATAGCGCTGTGTTTCAAAAAGCCAGCTTCGATAAGGAAGCAAACCTACCCCCTCTCGATGCGCCTGCAACAAAAAGATTAAAAAAGAAGCCAAATATACCACAAATAAAACAGCTTTTGCTTTTTTTTGAATTTTCACATCCTGTATCTGTCTCAAAATCAGCGGAAGCAAAAATAATTGTGATACTCCAAAATAATAAGAAAGCCGCGTCACCACTGGCAAAAAGGAAAAAAATGTGCCTGTCACAAACGCCAGTAAATTCAAATGCCCATAAAATCGAAGTTCCCGATACCAGCTTTGCGTTTCAAGTAAAGTATTTAATGGAAAATTACGGTGTTCTCTCTGCGCAAAAGCACGTGTATGCAAAAACCAAACATAAAAAGCAATTACAATTAATATGCGAAGATTGCCAAACCAACTTCCTCCTCCCGCAAGATAAATCGTATTTTTATAAGAAGGATACAATACCAGCGCAAGTTTTAAGAGAACTCCTCTCCCCATATAACAGACTGCACTTGCTACAAGCCCTGCCACAATCTGCCACTTTTTCCAATCAAGTGAAGCAATCCAATAAACAGGAATCACCAACAAAACGGACTTGTGAAACAGTGCTGCTATTCCTACCCAAAACACAAATTTTAACCAATCCTTCTCCAAGACATATCTCATGGAAAAAAGTGCAATCGACAACGCTAGATAATAACGGACTGTATTGAATGTCTGAAAATACAATCCCAGTGCCATAAATAGAAAAAAACTTTGTGAAAAACTGACACTCTGTTCCGTAAATGACTTTAAGAAAAAAAACAAAGTAGCAAAAGCAAAGATCGCAAATACAAATTCGTAGTATTCTCCACCCGAAAGTAGATAGACCAGTTTTACCAGCCAGTTAAACCCCACTTCTGTCACAACATAGCCACCGACATACACTTCATGGGCAGTCTGTGTGTATTGCCAATAATCATTTCCAATGCCAAAACGAAACGCAGATATCAAAAAAAGCACCAAAAAGATTCCTGCGAGATACAATCGATTCCGAAAACTTTTTCTTGTTCGCTGTCCGCAAATCCAAAGAGATTCTCCTATCTGATATGGTTGAATCTGACAAGCCATCTTACATGTCACTGCAGTTATGAACAAATAAAACAAAATAGAACATATTCTGTCCGCTGTCACAAAAGCCTCCTTCTCACAATCCCGCTACAGACTGAATCCCTTTTCGCATCAATGCCAGCGCATTTTTCTTTGGAATCTCCTGACACATTACTTTTCCGTGAGCCAGAATAAATCGCACTGCCATTGGGTAAGCCAACCCGCCATACAAAAAGTGATACAACACACCTCTGTCAATAAAAAACTTGTCTGTATATCCCGCAAACCATGTTGATTCGCGTTCAATCTCCGAACCAATCTCAACAGGAATGGCATAGACCACAAGACCATATTTTAGACAGTCCTTCAAAAACAGACTATCCTCTCCATTGCTATATTTGGCTCCACCGCCAAACAACAGCGAAAACGTAATGTGTGCCGCATGTAATTTCTCTCGCCGCACTGCAAACGAATAGGTTGGATAACGCCCTGCATTCCACACATGAACCCTGTGATACTGTTTTGTATGATAGGTTGCGCGCGATGCACCCACACGCACATTAAACAATAAAAAATCTGCCTCTGGATGTGCTACAAACGCATCTAGCACCTGCTTTTCATATCCCTTATCATAACGAATATCCTCGTCAGAAAAAAGCACAATCTCTGCCTCTGCACGCATCAATGCATTATTTCTGCTAAGACCAACACCTTTTTCCCGAAATTCATAGCACTGTATTTGCCTGCCATTGTGCATGTATTCTTTATAGCCAAAGTGATCGGTCTGATTAATAATAATCGCATCACTTTCCAGACCCATGCGCTCTGCAATTGTGGAAATATCTTGGTTTACAGCCGACACCAACACCTGTAATTTCATCTGTGTTCCACCCCCTTCCAATCCGAAAGCTATTTCAGAAAAGCTATTTCCCAAAAATTATTTTAATCCATAATAAATTCCAGTCCATAAAGCATCTGCTTTGGTAAGGATTCCTCCCACAGTTTTACCGCCTTGCAACTGTACATTTTCTATCTCGTCAATAATTCTTTCTCGATAGGTCTTTCCAAACGGAATCACTGCCAGAAAAACCGCATTTTGTTGCATCACTCTACTTTTTTTGGTATTATACACCTGAAAATGTGCACTGTCAGCAATTCCTAGATTTTGTATCTCCTCTAAAAACGCCATTGCTTCCTCTCCGTCCGAAGCGTCTATTAGCATAATCTTAGAATGTGCTTCGACTAGCATTTGTAGATTTTCACAAAGCATTTTTCGTTGTCTGTTCTGAATTGTCTGAAACTTATTTTTTTTGTAGCGTGCCACAAAAGTCATGCCATATGCTGGCACCCCTGTGTATCTGGTAATGTCTCTTTTGGTATAAATTACAGAACCCATACAAAACCGAAATGCTGTCAAAAAGATACCGAGCAATCCCGCCAAAAGCCCCCCTAAAAATGCTGCCCTCCATGTAAAAAATGGAACATCTTCCTGCACAATCTCCAAATCGTCAATTTTATAGATTTGGTCAAACTCATCCTTTGTTTCTCCAAAGGACTCCAGCGCAGTGCCAATCGCATTTTTAATTTCCTCAACTTGAGCAAACTCTAATCCGCGCACAGTAATTGTCAAATAACGCACATCCGATAAAATATCTGCTGTTATCATATTTTGAACCTGACTTCTGTCATACTGATCGCCAAGTTGTTCCATCGCTCTCCCAAGGATTGAATCGGAAACAAGCACATCATTCCAAGTAAAATCATTGTAATGATGTTTTGCCTCCAATGCTCCCGCAGCAAACTTAATATAATACTCTGTCTCAGACACATAACATCTCTCTTGCATCTGCAATAACGCAACAATTAGAGAAAGACCGCTGCCCAAAACGGCACCGGCCATTGTCAAAATCAATAGTCTTGGAAGTGTTATCATATATGTGGCAAATAGCGCCCTACTATCAATCCCTGTCTTTTCCACCTTATCTGCTCTTTTCTCCCTCATTTATCTCTTTCGATACACTTTTTGCCGCGGTTGTCTGTCCCGCATTTACACCTTCGGTACTTTCCGACTGAAACAGTATTTTTAATGTTAAAAGCATTAGTTTCAAGTCAAGCCACACGCTGTAATTTTCAATATAAAATAAATCCAGCTTTAACTTATCATACGGTGTTGTATTGTATTTTCCATACACCTGTGCATATCCAGCAAGCCCTGCCTTGACCTTCGTCCGAAAAGTAAACTCTGGCATATCCTCTTGATACTGCTGAATAATCTCTGGTCGTTCTGGTCTTGGACCAATAAAAGACATCTCTCCACTCAATATATTAAAAAGCTGCGGAAGCTCATCAATCCGAACCTTTCTAATAAATTTGCCAATTGGTGTAATGCGACTGTCATTCTTTGCCGCAAGTCTTGCGACACCATCTTTCTCGGCATCTGTGCGCATACTCCGAAACTTTAATATCTGAAATGTACGCATATCACGTGTACATCGCATCTGTTTGTAAAATACAGGACCACCATCATACAACTTTATAGCGACAGCCGTCACAAGCATAAACGGCGATGCGACAATCATTAACAGCAACGAACAAACAATGTCAATTAATCTTTTTACTACACGCTGTTCAATTGTCATCGCATATTCCCGCGTAAGCAATATTGGCGTATCAAACAAATGAAGCTGGTCTGATCCTTTAATCATAATATCTGGAATTTTAGGCATCATATAGACTCGGATTCCTCTGCTGTAGCAAAATTTTAACAACTTGTTGCGCAATGCAGTATCTATATCCCATAGTATTACACCGTCATAGTCCGTTAAGATTTCTTGTTCTAATACCTGCAAGCCATCACTTTCAAAAGCACACTTCACAATATTGTACTTGTCCTTGCGCGACTCAAATTTCATTAAAATATCTTCTGTTGGTCGCTCTCCACTGATAAACAACAAATTCTTTGGCGGGAAAAAACGCTGATACAGTTTATGACTGACAAAAGTCCAAACCGCAGATACAACAATCTGTCCCAACATCATGAGCAAAAGTGGATATGGTGTGACAAGTCCTAATGACAACAGTGAAATCTGAAAATAAGAGACAATATTTGCGCACAATAACGATATCACCTGTGAAAAAAACACATCCATCGGTTTAAGATATCCTACTTTAAGCCCACCATAAGTCGCTGAAAAAAATAACAACAATATGAAATAAACGGCTGCCAAAAGCCAGAAACCTTTTCTGTGAAAACTTCTCCACATGCCGCTCTGCATAATATCATTATATACTTTCTGCCAGACATAAATATACAAGATTGTCTGAACAAAAAGACCTATCAATGACAACTGTAATATAATTGTTCTTTTTATTGCCTCTATCCGTCTCACTGTTCAGCCTCCAAACCAAAATCGTGCAGGAATTGCCCACCATGCAGCCTAAATCCGCCTTAAAACAGCCCGAAATGCCCAGAAAAACATATAGTACACACTTTTCACAAAAGACAACATTTCCTGTTTGCGATATAGATTCCAAATCCTTTTGACTGCTGTCAGTTTATTTGACGACAAGGTATCTACACTTCTTCTGTATTTTACCAAATTCTGATCAATACCATATCCCACACCATGTCTTTTTAAAATCTGCCACCATGTTGCTGTATCTTCACTTGCGATATGCGGCATATAAATATCTTCATCTGGTATTTTATCTCGGTCAATCATCACTGTAGAAGTAAAAATCGTTGTGTTTTTTAGCGCTTGCTGATATGTGATACGCCTAGGTACATGTACCACTTTTCCTAGCCCTTTTCCTGACGCATCCGCAAATTCGTATCCCATAAATACAAATCCAGCACTTGTATCTTCTGTCCGTTGTATGTTTCTTAAATATTGCAACTCTACTGTAAGCTTATCTGGCAACCAGATATCATCTGCATCCAAATAACAGATATACTGCCCACAAGCTTGCTTGACACCTCTGTTCCTCGCCTCTGCCGCGCCACCATTTTTCTCAAGTGATACAAGTTTTACACGCTTATCTGTGCTACTTTTTTCCTGAATATATTCTCGACTTTTATCACAGGAACAATCATCCACCAACAAAAGTTCCCAGTCTGTATAGGTCTGCGCCTGCACACAGTCAATTGTCTGCCGAATAAACTGTTCTGCATTGTACACAGGCACAATAATACTCACAATGCCTGGTCTTTTCTCACCCATGCCTAAAATTCTTCCTTTACAAGATATTTGGGCCGGTCTTTCACTTCCATATACATCTTACTCATATACTGTCCCATAATGCCAATACAGAGTAACTGAACGCCCCCAATCAATGAGATAATACACATCATGGACGGCCAACCAGCGACTGGATCTCCATAAATCAATGCCCTGACAAAGATAAAAATCATAAACACAAAAGCGATAAAGCAAAATAAAATACCAAACACCGAAGCAATCGACAAGGGCGCTGTCGAAAATGCCATAATCCCATCTAAAGAATACAAAAACAATTTCCAGAAGGACCATTTCGTCTCTCCTGCTACACGCTGTACATTCTCATACTCAATCCATTTTGTCTGAAATCCGACCCAACCAAAAATACCTTTGGAAAAGCGGTTGTACTCCCGCATTGATAGAATTGCGTCTGTGACCTTCCGCGTCATAAGCCTATAATCCCGGGCACCATCAACAATCTCGGTCTTTGAAATCTTGCGCATTAGCCCATAAAATCTTCTGGCAAAAAAGGAGCGAATTGGGGGCTCTCCTTTCCTGTCCACACGCCTTGTTGCCACAGAATCATAGCCCTGTTCTATATAACCATACATCTCTGGCAAAATTGCCGGTGGGTCCTGTAAATCCGCATCCATCAACACTGTAAAATCTCCCACCGCCTTCTCAAGCCCTGCTATTATGGCAGCCTCTTTTCCAAAATTTCTAGAAAACGAAACAAGGTGTACCCGCGCATCCTTTTCTCGCAGTGCCTTTACTGCCTTCACAGTTCCATCTTTTGAACCATCATCTACAAATATAAACTCAAACTCCACATCCTTTTCATGGAAAAACGATTCCTGCTTCACTGCTTCTGCATAAAAAAGCGGCACACTCTCCTCCTCATTATAGCAGGGCACAATAATACTCAACATCTTTGCATATGCCTTCAACTGCCTATCCTCCAATTCACTTATCGGACTCCATTGTATTTCATAATTAATCCGGCTATTTTCGCTATAACCTCCGTATTGGTAGGTCTTGTAGTTCTATTACCATAGCTTTTTTCAAATAATGTTTTAAAGGTTTCAGATTCTTTTTCATTCCATGCTGTCTCTATCGTATTTCGTATTGCACGCTCAACATGTTTATCTGTAGTATTATAACGCTTTGCCACCTCTGGATACAAACGTTTTGTGACAGCGGTTAAAGTTTCAGGCTCTTGACAAGCTATCAGGACTGCCTCCCGCAAATAGCGGTATCCTCTTTGTCTCGCCTGAAATCCGAATCTAATCATATGGTATGTAGTTTGTCTGAGGATATCTGTTCTCGAACACTCATCATCCATATTTACTTTCATCTCATCCTAATTTGCCAAATTCCTATAATCTGGCGTTTCCTGCATTTTCACAAAACCATTCATAAGCAAGACGGACACCCTCCTCAAGTGAAACCTTATGACTCCATCCCAACTCGTGAAGTTTTGTCACATCAGTAAGTTTTCTCGGCGTGCCATCTGGCATTTCCTGATTCCAGACAATTTCCCCTTCATAACCAACCACACGCTGAACCGTTTTTGCAAGCTCACTGATAGAAATTTCTTCTCCAGTACCAATATTTACATGTTGTTCTCCACTGTAATGCTCCAGTAAAAATACACAGGCATCTGCCATATCATCCACATACAGAAATTCCCGCAGTGGTGTTCCTGTTCCCCACAATTCTACAGTCGGCACATTGTCCTTTTTCGCATCATAAAATTTTCTAATCATCGCTGGCATAACATGCGATCCCGAAAGGTCATAATTGTCGTATGGTCCATACAGGTTTGTCGGCATACAACTGATAAAATCATCTCCATACTGTCTTTTAAAAAATTTACACATTTCCAAGCCTGCAATCTTTGCAATCGCATAAGCCTCATTGGTCTCCTCCAGTGGACCTGTCAACAGCGCATCCTCAGGAATCGGTTGTGGCGCCATACGAGGATAAATACAAGTACTTCCCAGAAACAATAACTTTTTTACTTGATAGTCATGACAACACTTAATGACATTGCACTGAATCTGCATATTCTCATAGGCAAAATCAGCTGGTGTCGTGTTGTTTGCATTAATTCCACCAACTTTTGCCGCCGCAAGTACAACTATATCTGGTCTCTCCATTTCAAAGAAGTCTCTTACTGCCTGTTGATTGGTAAGATCCAGTTCCCTGTGCGTTCTGCCAATCACATTTTTGTATCCATTTTTATCAAGACTCCGCATAATTGCGGAGCCAACAAGTCCCCTATGTCCTGCCACATAGATTTTATCAGACTGATTCATTTCTTCCTTCCCTTCTCTGCGCTCTGTATGCTGCACATGAAATTCCTGCAACTTCTTTAAGATCTGCCTCCATCATCATGGACACAAGCCCCTTAAAATCAACTTTGCGTTTCCACCCAAGTTCCTTTTCTGCCTTTGCTGCATTTCCCCACAGAAATTCAACCTCTGCTGGCCGATAAAACTCAGGGTTGACATCGACGAGAAGTTTTCCACTTTCCGCATCATATCCCCTCTCATGAACACCTTCCCCTTCCCAGCGGATTGTAATTCCCAACTCTGCAAATGCAGCCTCAACAAACTGACGTACTGTATGTGTCTCATTCGTCGCCAGTACATAGTCTCCCGGTGCTTTTTGCTGAAGCATCAGCCACATACCTTCGACATAATCTCCTGCAAATCCCCAATCTCTTTTCGCATTCATATTGCCAAGAGAAATTTTATTTTGTTTTCCTGCGACTATATTTGCTATAGCAAGCGTAATCTTCCTTGTAACAAAATTTTCACCGCGTCTGGGAGATTCATGATTAAATAAAATACCATTACAGGTGAACATATTATAGGATTCTCTATAGTTGACTGTTATCCAATAAGAATACAACTTTGCTGCACCATACGGACTTTTTGGATAAAATGGAGTTGTCTCACTCTGCGGTGCTGTCTCAGGAAGGCCACCAAAAAGTTCTGATGTAGACGCCTGATAATATCTGCAATTTCCTCCATTTACACGAATTGCCTCAAGCAACTTTAAGGTACTGACCCCCGTCGCATCCGCAGTGTACTCTGGAACCTCAAATGACACCCCAACATGCGATTGCGCTGCAAGATTATAAACCTCAGTTGGTCTAATTTCACTGATAATTCGCATAAGATTAGAAGAATCTGTCGTATCCGCAAAATGGAGAAAAAATTTGATTTTATAGTACTCGGACTGAATCAGATGATCAATGCGCATTGTGTTGGATATACTATGCCTGCGAATCAACCCATGAACCTCATATCCCTTTGCCAGAAGAAACTCTGCCAGATAAGAACCATCCTGTCCCGTAATTCCTGTAATCAACGCTATATTATTCATTTAATATTTTTCCTTTCCTAATCCTATCACAATTTCCAATACCTTCCATTTTCTCTTTTAGTATACAGATACTTTCTCAATATGACAAGCACTTTATATATTCTGCAATAGCCTTTTCCCAATCTGCAAACTTATAGTCTGTCGTCAGATGAAGCATATAATTCTCAAGCACAGAGTACGCTGGTCTTGGCGCGACAATTCCCTTTGTATTTTTGTCATACTGCTCTGTTGTAACTGTTTCGACAACTGTATTTTTTTTGGTAAGTCTATAGATTTCTCTTGTAAAATCAGCCCAGTTTGTGACGCCCTCACAAGTGCCATGAAAAAGTCCAAAATTATCAGTTGGCAATAAATGAACAATTGCTCCTGCAAGCTCGTCTGCACTTGTAGGAGAACCAAACTGATCACCGACCACTGCCACTTTGTCATTTTTCTCTGATAATCCAAGCATTGTCTTGACAAAGTTTTTTCCATCACCATACAACCATGCAGTACGAACAATAAAATACTCCGTTGCAAATTCCTTAACAAATTGCTCCCCTGCAAGCTTTGTCTTTCCATACACTGCTTTTGGATTTGGCATATCAAACTCTGTATATGGAGTGCTTGCAGTTCCATCAAACACATAATCCGTAGAAATGTGCATTAGTCGCGCATGGTATTTCGACGCTGCAATACTTAAGTTTCTTGGTCCAATAGCATTGATTTTATATGCGTTGTCCACGTCAGTCTCACAGGCATTTACATTGGTGTGTGCCGCACAATTGATGATTGCAAACGGTTGTACCTCCGATACAAACTTGTCCACCGCCTCTATATTCGTAATATCAAGTTCGCCAACATCTGTGTTCACACACTCATATTCTGTGCTATTTTGATATTTTTTATTGATTGCACGTCCAAGCTGCCCATTACAACCAGTCACAATTATTTTCTTTGTCGTTTTTCTCATAATCGTTTCCTTCATAAAACCAATTTCCTTTCTTGTATTCTTTATCTTTTCTCCGAATCCTTAAGACTATTCATTGTTGGGAAAACAAAGAATGTTACAATCAAGTAGGGAATGTTTATCCTCCCCTACTCGCGCGCTGGGTACCCGTCAGCGAACCGATAAATCGGTTTGATGACAAATTTCACTTGGGTGCCCGTGTGCATAAAATTAGTCCGAAGCAGCTTCGGACTAATCTCATTCCCTACTCACCCAATCCATCCTCTATGATTTTTACCATAGTTGACAAGGCCTCATTCTCATCGGAACCATCACAGATAATCTCAATCTCATCGCCGCTTTTCACGCATGCACCTAGCACGCTTAGCACGCTCTTGGCATTTGCCGTATTTCCACGGAATGTAAAGGTTATCAGCGCATTGAACTGCATTGCTTCCTTACATAAGATACCTGCCGGACGCAAATGCAGCCCTGTTGGGTTTTTAATGACTACCTTCTGACAAACCATATCTCATCCCTCCAAATTTCTAAATCTTTCCATCGTACATTACAACATTACATTTTGTATCAACTCTGCCAGTTCCCTTGCCTCCCTCTCAATCAGTGCTTGGTCCCTGCCCTCAATCATTACTCGCACAAGTGGCTCTGTACCCGAAGGTCGAATCAATACTCTACCTTCGTCAGCAAATTTAGCACTTACATGTTCGATTGCTTCTGCAATCTCTGTGTATTCCATATAACTGTTCTTTTTATGATTCGGAACCTTCGCCCCCACAAGTGCCTGCGGCAGCACTGTCATAATCATAGCGAGCTCTGAAAGCTGCTTTCCAGTCTCAACCATTACCTGTAATAAATGAAGTGCGCTGAGCAAGCCATCTCCCGTGGTATTTTCATCAAGAAAAATAATGTGTCCTGATTGTTCCCCACCAAGATTTGCACCAATCTCCTGCATTCGTTCCAGCACATATCGATCTCCTACCTTTGTCTGTTCAATATTGATTCCTTTCTCTTTTCCCATAAGAAAAAAACCAAGATTGCTCATTACAGTAGCTACAATTGTATTGTCTTTTAAAGTCCCTTTTGCTTTCATGTGATTACCAATAATTGCCATAATCACATCGCCGTCAACCTGCTTTCCAGTTTCATCCACAGCAAGTAATCTATCCGCATCCCCATCAAATGCAAGCCCAAGATTCGCCTTCTCATAAACAACCCTTGCCTGAAGTTCTTCCATATGCGTAGAACCGCAATTGGCATTAATATTTGTCCCATCAGGGTTATTATGGATTGCCACCACATCCGCCCCAAGCTCCTTTAATGTCTCCACCGAAGTATAATAAGATGCACCTTCTGCACAATCCACAACAATTTTCATACCAGCAAGTTCCACTGGAACAGACTGCACCGAATGATTGATATACTCCTCTCGTGCATCTGTGCGATACTTAATCTTTCCCACACTTGGTCCTGTTGGAAACTGTACATCTTTCATACCACTGCGAATTAGCGCTTCAATCTCATCCTCTAAGGAATCCGGCAACTTAAATCCATTTCCGTCAAAAAACTTAATTCCATTAAACTCCACTGGATTATGTGAAGCCGAAATCACAACTCCTGCATCGACTCTGTACTTCTTTGTCAGATATGCAATTGCTGGTGTGGGCACTACACCCACATATACTACATTCGCTCCCACAGAACACGCGCCTGCCATCAACGCATTTGCCAGCATATCACCTGAAATGCGTGTATCACATCCAACCATAATTGTTGGTTTGTGCGCCTTCTCCTTTGATAAGACATAAGCTCCTGCTTGCCCTAGCTGCATCGCAAGCAGCGGCGTCAGCTCATCGTTTGCTACACCTCTTACTCCGTCTGTTCCAAATAACCTCGCCATCTTTTCCATCCTCCAATTACTCATTCTCAGCGTTATTATTTTCTTCGCCGCCTTCCGCGCCTTCGTCTCCTGTATCTTCCACAATCTCCTCCAGCACGATTGTCATTAGATATGGCTGTTGTAGCGTTACGTTGTCAGGAAGATTAAATGTAATTTCTCCCTGATACACTCCTGCAACCCATTCCGCAAATCCCAGTTTTTCTAACAACGCCTCCATATCCACAACGCCAATCGTACTCTCTACATTTACAGCATCAACAGCCACGCGTGTTCCTGATATACGGATTGTATAGTAATCTTGAGTTTCCACTTCCTTCAGTGTCAGATTAAGCTGCTCTGGTTTGCTGCCAGCAGCAAAATTCCTAGCTGGTATCTGCAACTCCCTTGTCACAAGCTGCTCAATCCCAACTGTAACACTTACATTGCCACTAAAATTGCTATTTGCAAACTGCACATTGCTTGGCAAATACTTTTTAATATTGAGCACAACTGTCACAGGTTCCTGCGCGCCCTCTACAGTAAGTGCGGCATCTGCAATAGAAATTTTTGATATGCTGTCTAGCGCACTGGTTCTACCTGCTATCTTTACAGTTTCTGGCACACTGACAATTCCCTCACTCACCACATATCCTCTTGCAGGTTCCCCTGCAACGACAAAGCTTAGCGGAACATCCTTTGTCGCTAAAATCGTAACTGACACATTTACTTTGGAAATATTCATCTTAATGGAATTATTTTTTATCTCTTTGCCTTCCACATCATACAATTTAAGGTCCACACTTGTATTGATATCGGAAGAACTTCCCTCAACATTAGTCACTGCATCTACATGGTCAATCAATTGAATAATAGACTCTGGCCCTGAGAATCTGACAACATTCTCACTGGTCTCAACTTTTCCGACCACATAGCCCTCTGCCGGTGAACCTATTGTAGAAGCAAGAATTGGCTTCTGGATACTTGTCTTTGTCTCAATAGAAAGCTTTACATTTTCAATACTGGTTTTAAAATCTAATTCAGAATTATTTCTTACACTCGACACAGTAATCCTTACGGTATTCATAAATGTCAGCTCGGACATATCTGCAACTGCTCTAATATCTTCTCTCGATATATTAGAAATAACCGAACTTTTTCCAGTCACTGTCACATTAACCAAATTCGTCCCGTCAAGCACTTCATAGACTTTTCCCTCATTTGTCACTGCATCTACATTGATAAACTCAACAGGAATATTGTTAAAATTCTTTGGTTTTATTGGGTCTGTAATATTGTTCACCACAAACCACAAGCCACAGGATACAATCACTGCCAGAAGTTTCAATCCAATATTGTTGGTGAGCATTCTTATAGCTTTTTTAAACAGACTATTTTTCATCCTTAGCCCTACCTTTCCAGAGCCTGCGCTTCTGTTTCTTAGTCTCCTCCACTTCTTTATTCTGTATCATATTGAGTTTTTCCCGCAAACCATCTGCGTCAAGATTACGATATAATTTCCCTTCGTAAGTGACACTGACATGGCCTGTTTCCTCTGATACAATAATTGTAAGTGCATCTGTCACTTCTGAGATTCCCACAGCGGCACGATGCCTTGTTCCTAACTCTTTACTAATTCCCATATTGTCAGACAACGGCAGATAACAAGTTGCCGATACAACACGGTTTCCGCGTATAATAACCGCACCATCGTGAAGTGGCGTATTATGCTCAAAAATATTAATAAGCAACTGATTAGAAATCAGACCATCCACCTCAATACCTGTTCTCTCATATTCTGTGAGCAACACATTTTGTTCGATAACCATCAATGCGCCCGTTTTTACCTTACCCATCTCAAAACTTGCCTTTACTAAGTCATTGACAGTCTTATCAGAAAAACGCTCATCTGTCGGCTTCTCAAAAGAAATAATATTTGTGATAAAACTTTTCCGACCAAGCTCCTCAAGCGCATGTCGCAATTCTGGTTGCAAAATAACAATCACTGCTGTGACTGCAATACTCAACACATTTTCTACAATCCATATAATGGTATGCATCTTGAAAATAAGCGCTAACAGAATAAACACAATGATAATAATAATTCCCTTCATTAGGAGCCATACTTTGGTGTGTTTTACCCACGCCATAATCTCATACAGCAAAAAGGATATAATGATGACCTCCACTATATCCTCCCACCTGATGTTTAAACTGCGCAATGACAAAGTATCAATATATGAATTAAAGTGTTCAAGAATCATACTCATTTTGATCCATCCCTCTTCTGCTGTCCAACTGCTTTTTCAGGTACTCTTATTGTCTTCACTCTTTTTTGTGGCGCTGACACCGCATTTTTGGGTACAGCTTTCACATAATAATAGTATTCATCATCTTCAAACTGTACATGCTCTGTGCGGGAATAATCCACATTGAAAACAAAAAATGCAAAAATCTTTGCCAGTATAACAGCAACAACACTACCAATAATCAAACCTATGATGGAAAGATTTGTATTATACATCAAATCTCCAAACAATAAAATCATAACGTCAAGAAGTGCGCCTGTGACCATCGCAATCGTCCATGCATAATCAACACTCAGTCTTCTAATAAAATAAACTGCAATCAATGTCGCCGCAAATGCCACGATCATTATAAACATTTCCTTATTGCCAATTAATCCATCAATAATATAGCGAAATTTTTCTAGTGTACCATCTTCTTCAAAAATATTTAGCATCGATGCGCTACCAATCATGTAACGCACTGTATAATATACAATCACTCCGCTCGCGACAGACACTGCTGAAAATGGTGTTCCGACAAGTCCCATCACAATTGGCATCACATAAGGTATCTTTAAAATAAAACAAAGTGGCGTCAACAATACGGCAATCGTATCATGTGACGAAAACCGAAAATAGAGAATAAACAGTATTAGAAAAACTACCAACACAATTAGAGCACACTCCATGGAAAATTTATACAGATGTCCGAGAGTCACTGCCGCCGCCACAAACACAATAAAATTCATAGGCATAACTGCGCATATTAATGCAAACACCAACACGACTGCTGTCTTCTTGAGTTCACTCATATAGCCAATACTACTATTGATCATCACAAGAGTCATCAGCGCAAGCAAAAATTTAAAAAACGGTGTCAGATACAGTTCATATTTACTGTAAAAATTTTTCAACTGTTCTCTAAAAACCAAAAGAGTCGTCATAATTATTTCCTCGCTAACCTTACCTTTCATCCCTATTTCTTTGTTTCCCTGTCATACAGGTAAGCAAGTTTCTTTAGATTGTTGTAATATGTCTTAAGGCTCTTTTTTGCCTTTGTATACCGATAGGTAAAAACTCCATAGGAAAAAGCTGCATACACCGCCATAAAGATCAGATAATTAATAATCGCCGACTTCGCAAATTGCAACAGATCCATCTTGTAAATATCGGCCATAAAAATCTCAAAATCATAAAAAATATACATTGCAAAAATAATAACATATGCTATTGTTGCACTAATAATAGACTTAATAACCTGCAATCCGATGTAATCTCCTCGGAAATAGCTTCCAATCGCAACACTTTTTTTTCCTTCATTAGACTCATAGCATGCCATTTTCGTCATTAACTTAATTCTTTCTTCGTTTAACATAATAACTCTTTTCCTTGTACAGTCGTATCCGATGGTATTTGTAACAACCTATTGTTGTCTGTCAAGAAACCGCATTTTGTTCCCATTTGACTGTATTTTTTTTGGTTCTGTCAGAACAGCCTTGGGCTTTTCAATCGCACTTGACAGATTATTTGTTATCTCCCGTTTACACTTCTCACAATACTTTCCTGAACGAATCATCTCACCACAATTTTCGCAAGGAATTTTCACAGGAGAATCTGGAGTAAATTCAAGGCGTTCTTCCCGAATCCACTGCTGAATCTGTCCTGGCTCGACATCACATGCCGCAGAAACTTCCTTAATGCCTGACATCCGATTTTCCCGAATGTACTTCTTAACTTCCTGAAACTTTTGTTCAAGTTTTTCCCTACATGCAGGACAAACTGGCATCCCCATTATGTGATTAAAAAGTTTTCCACATTTTCTGCAATTTCTTACATTCATTGAATCCCCTCCACTTACATCATTTCTGTTATTTGTTTTGTATCCAATATGTATCGTATCCTTCTGCCGTCCTACAGTCCTTCCCCTATGCAAAGTGTGATAAAATAAACAGACTCCACACCATGTTTTTTCAGTTCAAGCGCAACGGCGTCTAATGTACTACCTGTTGTATATATATCGTCTATCAGGATAGTTTTATTTAATTTTACAACATCTGCGTTAATATTGAAAGCTTTTTTCAAATTAT